>Ga0114978_10000997_pt1 | contig 23732 bp, 15 predicted proteins | sample S_140212_EF_Meta_FD_87027 | JGI IMG/M metagenome (GOLD analysis project Ga0114978, IMG submission 87027) | Freshwater microbial communities from Lake Simoncouche, Canada to study carbon cycling - S_140212_EF_MetaG | ecosystem: Environmental > Aquatic > Freshwater > Lake | place: Lake...
AAACAATAGTGTATCAGTAAATATTGGAACACTTTCCGTTAATGAAACCGCTATTGATATTATTCCTGAAATGCAGGCTACAGGTGCATCTGCTACTATTGCTCTACATTCAGGAATATTAAGTGGTTCATTAAATCCATTAGTTAGTGCTAGTGATAATGGAATAATTTTTTATGGAACAGCATCTAATACGGGTGGGCTAGTTATAGCACCTTACTCTTCAGTAACTACTGGAATAAGAATAACAGCATCTAATACTATTACATTATCTGGATCTACTACATTATCTGGTGGAACTGCTTCTATAACTGGTACTGCCTCTATATCTTCTTCAGTATCAGTTGGAGGTAATATTGCTGTAGGTAATGGTTCGACTGGAATTCTCACGCTTGGCGACGCACAGGTAAGTAAAAGTGCTGGTTCAGGGTTTAGTTTTAGTAGTGGTGCAAGTGTTACTTTTCTGTATAGCACCTCAGGCTCTATAAACGGAACTCTAAATGCTACAACATTACAACAGGGTGGAAACGCTGTACCAACAATTGTTACAACTGCTAGAATGGCTCAAGGAATAGCAACTGGAACTACTACTGCTGCCGGTCTTTTAAATATTCCGACAGGTCTTACAACAGTCACTAACATAATTGTTTCCAATGGAGCCTCTGCACAGACTCATTTAGTTTCTAGCGCGTCTTCATATAGTGGTGCAAACGCAAGTGTAATCCTTAGAACTGCTAGTACTGGTGGAGTACTTAATGCTGGTGCAGCATCAGTTAACTGGATAGCATTCGGAACATAAGGGTGATTAGATGAGTGCGTATGGAACCAGTGGTGCATACGGCCTTGGGATATATGGCGGCGGTCCTGCATTAACTACAACAATATCTCAATCTACCTTATATGGTTCAAGACGATATGAGAACCTTGTCCTAGGTCACCTTCCAACAGCGGTATTCGGTTCATACGCTTCAGCCACAAATACTATTGATGATGAGACTAACCATGAATTTCTAACCGCCACGCTGGCGGTTGGTGCTACTGTGACAAATCAAATTCCTTTCTTTTCTCTCCCTGACATTAACTACACATTTAATATAGCAACTACAAACGCTATAACTATAACAGAGAATACTAGCCTTATTTCAAGGTCGCAGGGGGCTGGTAGATTTTCTCAGGGTGACGAAGGTTCTCAGTTCTCGTTTGAATTCTTATTCTCACACAACTATGGGAATACAACAGATATAGTGAAGTTTGGCAATTCAAGTGCTAGTCCACAAATGAAGATATATTATGCAAATAGTGCGTTTATACTAGATGTATATGGAGACTTGACTTCAAATCTTTCGTTGACATCTGGAACAAAAGTGCGGTATAGGTCGGTTGTTCAAGATAATGATATTACAGAGTCAAAACATATAGTTGTTGTCTTTGACAAGGGAATACCAAATTTATATGTAAATGCAAATAAAGCAAATATAGTACTTGATGAGTTGTTGTCTCAAGTATTTTTTGACGAAAAGACTTCCGGCGGTAGGACGATAGCAAAATTTGATGGAGGTGCAAGTGCTTCTGGTCTAGTAGCAATGATTGCTATATATAACTATGCTTTAACAGAAGATGTAATAAGATCACATTATTCCGCCGCCCAGAATCTTGAAGAAACAAATTCTTATGCAAGTAGATATTCAAGCATATTATTAAATAATCCTAATGGTATAAAACAAACTTTAGAAAGAAATACTGAGGGAAGCCAAGATTTTAACGGAAGTAATATATATAATACATATTATGTAAAAAATTCTATCCTGCCAATGCCGTTCTATAATCTTGAGCAATATTCTATGACAAAAAATGCTAAAGAAGTTCCTTCAGTAAACTATTCAATATTATGGAAAGATTTTGGTAGTAGTTTTGATGAGGTGAATGATAGTATAGTTTTAAAATTTGAGGGTCGTACTCCAAGTGGTAGTTATTCTTCTGATAATTGCTTGCTCTCTATACAAGGAATATCTTTTGATAACTATCAAGATGAATTGTATGTTGGAATAGATGCAAGTGCAAAACTTTATATTGCTACTGCCGCATCAGGAGTTCTTGCGACTTCAAGTGCTACAATACCAAGATCCGCAAGAACCGTGACGGTAAGCCTTTACTCCTCCGCTGTTAATGTTAATGATATTACTTCTGGGGCATCCGTAACCGCTAGCACAACAACTCAAGATATTTCAGATGCGATTGCTTATTTTTATAATGGATATACAACTTCTAGCGCAACCGGCCTTACGCTGGAAAGAGGAAACTCTCAGATAAATATTACAACTGCCAGTTTCGGCACTAAATATCAAACCGGATATCATACCTCATACCTGTCAAAACAAGGCTCCACTGAATATTATATTGACATTAATTCTTCTGCTAGAGCATTGGTACAAGTGCCTATACCATTAGACAATACATTATTTTTTAGTGCATCTGGAACATCAACTGCTTCATATCAATTATTGACTGATGGCACGGCTCAAAGCCTAGTAAATAATTCTGAAGTTACTAGTTCATCAGCAGCGTCAGCGGTGGCGGTTCAAATTGATATTAACTCATATAAAAACTATTCTTCTGGCGCGGTTAATTGGATTAAGATTATAAATACTGAATCGTTCAGTGAAAGCGACGGTTCATATGACACTAGATTAATAAACACAAATGGAATACATAGCAACCCTAATGATTCTTTTATATTATCAAAACAAAATACTTTAGGTTTTATAAATAAATCTAATTCTTTAAGTTATATCACAAGATCGTCACAGACATATACTGGATCAGTTTCTGCTTCTACAAACACAACAACGATAACAAACATACCTTTAACTGATAGCCTTAAAGTTGGTCAATATATTATCAAAACTTCTGGGTCAGGAGCATTTGGCGGTTCCGCAAGCATTACAAGCATCGATAGTAGTAGTCAGATAACAGTATCAGCCTCATCTGCAAATACTGCTGGGTCAGTAACATTTTATGTTGACCCTATAGGACAGTTAGACTTTCTAGTATCTCTTCCTGCTACACTGGTTGCTAGTACACAATATTTATTTCAATATGCAACAAATTCTGCTAGTATGTACCTTACATACACTTCGTCAGCCAACGTTTATGTTTTAAATTTTGCTAATATGACGGCAAGTGTTAATAATTCGGCGGCTACGTCTGGCACAACACAACTAAAGCCAAACAACACATATTTTGTACAACTTAGCCTTAATAGCCCTATTGTTGATAGTGCATCTGCCTATGTATTTTCATCATCTGTGAGTACAAATAGATTTTTACATTCATTCAGCCAACTTGCCGCCTACCCATTTGGATTGACAAATCAAAATAAAAGATATGCACAAATATTTGGTCGGCCAACACATTATGTTTCTGATAGCACCAGTCCGTACATAAATATTGCTTCTATACCAGAAAGTGTCAGTGCTTACAACCAAGAGTGGCAATCATTCGGTAGTTAGTTGACGTACAGTAGACAAAATGTGCGTTTTTTTAACAAAGATGTTATCATATAAACATGAAAAGAAAACTTATAGAAGAGTATAACTGGGGAGTTTATATCTGGAAAACTCCAGAGGGCAAAGTCGTAAAAAATTCAGATGGAGACTTGTTACTAATAAATTCTATAAAGAATGATCAAATTCAAATGGAAAAACTTAAAAAAGCCGCAGAGAGTTGTGGAATAGAGGGTGGTCAACCCATTTTTCTTTCAGGTCATAGGCCAGTTACAGAAGAACAATATGAACACCAAAAAGCCAGACTTGCCGCTGGCCTTGTCCCAGATGAGTTGGACTATTTTGCGGCAAAGGAAGAATTAGAGGCTCGCAAAAAAAATGGACGTTTCTAACCGCGCTGTTTTTGAAAATGATGACGAGATTCCACTAGTAAGAGTAAAGACTAGTGGCGATTTAGGTGCTAGCAATGACTCTGAAGATGCTGACCCATTTAAAATTGATGCAAGCAAAATTCTTAAGATGAATGGTCTTAGCCAATCAACTAGAAGAAGAGTTTCAAGAATGGAAAAAAGTTATGAGGGGCAGGGCGGGACCAAAACAAAAGCCCTTGACCCTCTAGCCTTAACAGGATATTCAATTTTCATGGTGGTAGTCCCACCCTACAATCTTGACTATTTGGCAAGAATTTATGAAATTAATGCGTCTCACCATGCTGCTGTAAATGTAAAAGTTGCTAACGTTGTGGGACTGGGTTATAACTTTACAGAAACTCCAAGAACTTTAGAAAAAATAGAAGATTCTATTGGCGAAGAAGAAAAGTTAAATAAAATTCGCAGAAAACTTGGAAGAATTCGTAGCGATTTAAGAGACTATCTTGAGTCGCTAAACAATGAAGATAGTTTTGGCGAAGTTATGAAAAAAGTATTAACTGATTTTGAATGTACTGGAAACGGGTATATAGAAATAGGTAGAACGAATACTGGTAAGATTGGGTATATTGGTCATATACCAGCACATACTATGAGAGTCCGTCGTGACAGAGATGGCTTTATACAGATCGTATACAACACATACACATTCTTTAGAAATTTTGGTGACACCAAAACTACTAATCCAATTGGAGAAGACAATAAACCGAATGAAGTTATTCATTTAAAGAAATATACTCCGACAAATACTTTCTATGGCATCCCAGATATTGTATCTTCTGCTAATGCCTTGGCTGGTGACGAGTTTGCCGCTAAGTTTAATATTGATTATTTTGAGAATAAGGCTGTTCCAAGATACATTATTGTTGTAAAGGGTGCAAAGTTAAGTGCAGATTCTGAAAGAAAATTGCTTGAGTTTTTCCATACTGGATTAAAAGGAAAAAATCATCGTACGCTTTACATCCCTCTTCCAGCAGATAATGATAACTCTAAGGTAGAGTTTAAGATGGAGCCGGTTGAGGCAGGAGTCCAAGACTCTTCTTTCAATAACTACCGCCGGGAGAATAGAGATCAAATCTTAATGGCACATCGAGTTCCAATTTCTAAGATTGGTATGCCTGAGGGAGTATCGCTTGCTAATGCTAGAGATGCAGATAAAACATTTAAAGAGCAAGTGTGTAGGCCAGCACAAGATTTTGTGGAAGACAAAGTAAACATGATTATAAAAGAATTTACAGATGTTTTTGTTTTGAGGTTTAATGAACTTACCCTTACCGATGAAGACACTCAAAGTAGAATTGATGAAAGATACTTGAGAACCCAAGTGCTTATGCCTAATGATGTTAGAAGCCGTAAGGGTCTAGCACCAAGGCCGGGTGGAGATACACCGCTACTTTTGAATGCTCAGGCTAAGGCAGAGCAAGTAACGCAGACAACTGGAAATAGAAATCGTGATCAGCAAAGACAAGCAAATGCTCCAGATAAAACAGGAGAAGCAAGAAATCCTAAAGGAGAAGGGCGGCAAGTGAAGTAGTATTTTGACTTCTGTCATAATATTGTTATCATTTAATCAAGATGAATATAGAAAAGGCTCAGTGGTCGGACGACGGTAATAGATTCAATATTACCGTACCATTCGCTAAGATTGATGAAGAGAAGCGAACAGTTTCTGGTTTCGCATCCCTAGATAACATTGATCGGCATGGCGACATAGTAACGTCTGATGCTTCTCAGAAGGCGTTTGACCGTTTTCGCGGAAACCTAAGGGAGATGCATCAGCCTGTTGCAGTTGGTAAAGTTTTATCATTTAAACAACAAGATTTTTATGACAAGGAAACCGGCAAAACCTACAAGGGCGTCTTTGTCACAACATATGTATCTCGCGGTGCCCAGAATACTTGGGAGAAAGTGCTTGATGGTACATTGACAGGATTTTCAATTGGTGGAAATGTTCTTGAGTCATCTGATGAGTATGACAAAAATGTGGAGAAGTCAGTTAGAAAGATAAATGACTATGAACTATATGAACTAAGTTTAGTTGATAATCCCGCTAACCCCTTAGCAAATGTTTTCTCTATACAAAAAGGTGTAGATGGACTTATTCTTAAGGGAGATTTAGTAACCATAAAGACGTTGGATGTTTTTTGGTGCAAGCGGGATGAAATCGCTACAACAAGTAATTCCGCCACCGCTAATTGTCCAGCCTGTGATTCTGAAATGCAATCAATTGGCTGGGTTGAAGATATTGATTCTACAAAGAACCTTGACGTTCAAACACTTGTAGATTCATTAAATAAAAATGTTACAGAAGGAGGTACAGACATGTCTGACGAACTCGCAGTAGAATCAGCCGACATTGAAAAAAATGTTGACCCGATTGAAGAAGTTACTACTGAAGAAGTTGCCGATGAGACAGTAGACGTTCTAGAAAAGTCGGATTCTGCTGATGAAACTGTTGAAGAAACAGTGGAAGAAGACGTTCTTGAGAAGTCTGCTGACTCCAACGCTACTGAAGACCTTGATATCGTTAAGATGCTTGACGAATTAAAGGCGGTAGTAACTGATAAAGTTAATGCTAGTATTGAAAAAGCAGATGTAAATACGCAATATGTTGACGAAATGCTAAATACAATTAAAAAGTCAATTGATGATTGCGTGACAGGCCACAGCGAACTAGCAAAAACTATTGAAAACTTAAACAGCAGAATGGATGCTTATGAGGCATCAACTGCTGTAAAGAAGTCCAGCGACCTTGATGGATCGATGGAAGAAGTAAGAGTACTACAAAAAAGCATTTGGAATGGACACTTCCTCAATGTCCAAGACCTATAAAAAAAATATGAAAGGTAGGTGAAAAATAAAATGAGTAATGAATTACTTCAGAAAGTTATTGACACAACTGACATGGGTAACAGTACCAGCAGCAATAATGGTTTACTATACCCAGAACAAGCCGGTCGCTTCATCGATTACATGTGGGATGCAACTGCACTAACTAAGGTTGCTCGTACAATTCGTATGAAGTCTGACACAGTTGACATCGACAAGGTTAACGTAGGACAAAGAATTCTTCGTGCCGCAACACAAGCACAGCCAAGACAGTATGATGGTGCTGATGGTAGCATCTACAACGCGGCTGCTTACTTCTCCAAGGTATCCCTGACAACTAAGAAGTTGCGCCTTGACTGGGAACTCTCAAGTGAAACACTTGAGGATAACATTGAAGGTACAGACCTTGAAGACCACATCGCTCGTATGATGGCTACACAGGCCGGTAACGATGTTGAAGACCTACTCCTAAGTGGAGACTCAACATCTTCAGATGCGCTTCTTCAGGCATTTGACGGTTTCTCTAAGTTAGCAAAGGTTGGTGGTAACGTTGTGAATGCCTATGGAGGCGGTCTTGAACTTGGTGTATTCAACCAAGCAATTAAGGCTCTTCCCCGTAGATACAAGCAACGTCGTAATCAACTACGCTTCTTCACAAGTTCTAACTTGGTACAGGATTACCTGTTCAACCTTGCTAAGAACACTGGTGCCCAGAACCTTGGAACACCTTTTGACATCTCTTCAGGTGTCATCCGTGGAGATGTAGCCGCTAATGATGGAGCCGGTGGCGTAATGACACCATTCGCTTTTGGAATTCCAGTTATTAACGTCCCCCTCTTGCCTGAATCAGCGACTACTGGTGAACTTCACCTTACATTCCCACAGAACTTCATTGTTGGAATTAAGCGTGACATCACTGTATATCGTACATTCATCCCCAAGAAGGATTCAATTGAGTACACTCTCTACATCCGTGTAGGTTGTGCAATTGAGAACCTTGACGCCCATGTTGTAGTACACAACATTGGAATTGGTGGAACAGCAGTAACGTCTTCACAGACATCTACTTCTGGTGCCCTATCAAGCCCCACATCAGTTACAAAGTGGAAGCAATCCAGCGTCGTCTAATAATTTTATTATTACAGTTAAGAGAGGGATTTATTCCCTCTCTTTTCTGTTTTCTGGTATACTAGACCTAAAGAGAAAGGAACAAAAATGTCATTCCAATCATTAAAAATTAATGAACTACGATCAGTAGCGGAGAGTTTTGGTGTTGACTTAGAAGACGCAAAGTCGAAGGCGGCAATTATATTAGTTCTTGAAGAAGAAGGCGTAACATATGATCTATATGAAAGATTCTCAGACATTGAAAAAGAAGACCCTTCTGACATGATTGAAGCCGACTATGTTGCTGGTGATGCGCTTAAGTCTCTAGATACTGATAGTCAGAATACGGTACTTGTAAAAATGGATCGTCAGAATGGAATATATCAAACCGCAGGATTTACTTTTACCCGCGATCATCCATTCATAGCAATGACAGAGAGCCAAGCACAATTTATTTTTGATACTGAAAGTGGATTTAGAATGGCTACACCAAAAGAAATTCAGGAATATTATTCCTGAACGGAGGCGTTTTAATTGCATGAGATTTTTACCAATACGTTTCATAAGCATGAGATAATTCTATACAAGAATAATACTCCTACTAATCCAGATAGCACACCAACGGTGAACGTATATAATGCTGAAACTAGTGTACTTATTGAAAGTGGTTCAGCGGTTGCCACTGGCATTACTGGAGAATTTTATTATCAGATTACTCCCACTCTATCAAGTTTAGATCGGGTTTTAAAACTTGAGTGGACTTATGCTTTTAGTTCTTATCCTGTAGTAGACAATAGTTATGCTGGTGTTGTTACTCCATATGCTACTCTTTCAGATATTATATATGAGTTAAGTTTAGGTAAGTCTCCGTCAGATGAAAATTATATAGAGCCAGAACAGATTTTGTTTGCCGAAAGACTTGCTAGAATTCAGATTAATAATTATACTATGCAAACTTTTAGCAAGCGGGACGGCCAACAAACTATGTACGGCATAGGAGCAGATTCTCTTTTCTTAACAGAAAAGATGTTATCCATAGACTCAATATATGAAGATGACTTTCTTGTGTATAAGAAAACTCCGTACTATAATTCACTTAGCGATTACGATCTTGCGTTAAGTGAAACTGGAAAAACAATCCTTATTGCAAACCCACCTAATCAATCTGTCAATAGGGCTTTCGACCCATTCGGTAGTACTTCTAAGAGTCGTTTTGTTAACGGGAAGAGGTATTCTGTAAGTGGTGCTATTGGTTGGCAGAACGTTCCGCAAGATATTCGTGCTGCTACAGTAATGTTAGTGGGAGACATTCTGTCTAGAGATTACCAGTGGAGGAATAAGTACCTTAGCCGCGTGAATCTCAGCGAGATATCCTTTGACATTAATTCAGCGGCTTTTGTGGGCACTGGTAACGCTATCGTTGACTCGATTCTTGATTCGTATAAGAATGTTGGAATTGTGATCATATAATGTATATAAATAATTCATACATATCTACAGTAATGAATATGTATGCAGATATATACATTCAAGAAAATACTCAAAATGCTAGAACTGGTTCTATAGAACGGCACTGGGAATATTCAAAAACTATTCGATGTATTTTAGAACCATCAAAATCTAGTGGAACCTCTACGACTGCTGATGGTAAACAATTTTCAAATGGTGCCGTTGGCTATAGAGAAACTTTACAATTAAGAGGAAAATTTTTGACGCAACTATCTAAGAGGTGGAGAGTCAGTAATATTAGATCATCAGATAATCAAATTATTTTTAATCAAAATGATCTTAATAGTAATCCTCCAACTATTTTTGAAGTATCATCTTGCCATCCCATGACCGATCCTTTTGGCAGGCTTTCGCATTATGACGTAACTCTAGAAAGGGTAAACGTACAAAATAATGATACAGGTTGAAGTTAATTTAAATAATTTTAAAAGACAGATGAATAGTCTAAATAAAAGTCTTGAAGACTTGCCGTCAAAGAAGAATATGAATAATATTACAAGGGCGGCTGGATCAATTGCGGCTAAAAGTTTTGTAAAAGATTTAAATTCTACTTCAAAAACAAATAAGAAAGCATACCATCACATCTATGAGTGGAATAGCGTGGGAGTAAATAATGCTAGACTTTTTACTGTTTTAAAATCTGGCGTAGACTCAAATAATATATCACTGGCCATTAAATTTAAAAAGTCAACTACAAAGGTTCCAATTGCAAAGAGGCTCCAGAGGCCGGGACCGTCTGGTAAAGTTGTTACTAGGACTACAGTATTTAAAAATAAGGCTGAGGTTATGGAAAAGAATTCTCCAGTCTCATTTACTGCTAAAAGAAACATTGCTTTTACAACAACAGGAAAAGATATTGTTTTTAAGAAGCGTGGTTCTTTTATTACTGTTAGGCGACCGGGTGGAGATGGAACAACTGGGGCGGTAGAGAAATTTACTAAAAAGTGGGAAAAGACTATGCTGCGGCCAGCCATAAATAACAGTGGTATTTTTAATAAACTTTCAATAGATATTGCTAAAACAATGAGCAAGAACACTTTCAGTTCATCAGACATAATTCAATGTATTGCGGCGGTGTGTGAAAAGTATGAATATACTAGGAGGGAGTTCTAATGGCTAATTATTCAAAGATTGCATTCTCTGACGTAAGGTCGTACTTGTGGGATGAACTTAAAAATACTAGTGTTCTTTCTGCTAATGATTATTGGTCAGAATCCTTCAATGCCTATTTGAATCCAATAATTCCAGCGCAGCAAGTGCCGGAATTTCAGAATCTTCTTCCCGGCGTTCCGTATATAATTTATGATGTTGAAACTGAATCATATGACGATCAATTCTGGATTTGTCAAGAAACTGTTAACCTGTATGTTTTAGCAATCAACTATGAAAAAATATATGAAATACTTGAATTGACAAAAGATGTATTCAGGAGATTTGATCAATCTGCAAACGATGTCAATAATTTTAATAAACCATCAATATTTAGATTTTTAAAAATTTCTATAGATGGCATAATATCTCCAGAGTATGGCGATCAAGAGGGTGGAATTCAGGCGGGGACTGTAAAGATTACATACCAGTACGTCAGAGAAATTAACCATCTAGGAAGATATTCTACATAATGCTTTGAGACGCTTCTATGTTATTATGTTAATGAGGAAGTGTCACCCAAATTATTCATAAAATAAAGGTGGTGAAAAATAAATGGCAGTTGACGTTAGAAATGTAGTGGTTGGTGCAGCCAACCTATTCGTAAGTGTTAACTCAGGAGCAAGTCGTCCCGGTTATAACGGTTCAGCAAGCACCGAGTTTGGTAGTTCAGGATCAGCAATTGTTGGTGCAAGCGCAGAGAGTGCAGCAAAAACACTAAGGTCCGATTCAACTAACTGGAGAGAAGCCGGTCTTACAACAGAAGGTTTAGATATCTCCTATGAACCGAACTTTGGCGAGGTTACTGTAGACCAGTTGCTTGACGTTGCAAAGATTTTCAAGCAGTCACTTCGTGTGACTATGAAGACTTCATTGACTGAAGCAACACTCCAGAATATGGAACTTGCTTTTGGTCAGCAAAGTGTTACATCTTTTACAGCATCTAGTACGATCCTATCCTTAGCGGCAGGGTCACTTGGTGCCGAACCAATTGAGAAAGCACTTATTGCAGTAAGCCAATCTGCTCCTGAGGGAGCAGTCTGGGGCACTGGTGGTAGTGCAACTCCCCCAACAGGGTATACTGAAAGAGTTTACTTGGCCCGTCGTGTTGTATCTATGGATACCGTAGCACATGGTCTTAAGCGTGACTCAGCAACAATGTTCCCCGTAACATTCCGTTGCCTCCCAGATACTGGGTGGAACGGTTCTGAATACGGAAAGATTCTTGACAGAGTTTACACAAATCAGTACACAGCACTATAATTAAAACTTAATAGTTTAAAGATTGTCCCCGCTCACAAAGCGGGGGCTTTCTTTATGTTTTAAAGTATTAGTTTGATATAATTTAGATGACACTAGGAGGAAGCCTTGGCAACTACAGTATATGATCAAATAGAAATTCAACTAACCAATGGTGATGTTATTAACATTCGCCCATTACCCATTAAAACCTTAAGAAAGTTTATGGACGTTATAAAAAAACTAGATAGCACTGAGGTAGAAGATGAGTCTGCTGCTATGGATGTTTTCATTGAAGCATGTATGGTTTGCATGGAAGTAGTTAAGCCTGAACTTTCAAAAGATCAAGATTTATTTGAAGATTCAATTGAAGTACCAACAATGATGAAAATTCTTGAAGTGGCTGGAGGACTTAAACTCAACGACCCAAATCTTCTGGGGGCGGCTCTAGTTGGGACAAACTAGACCTAGCCTCCTTAGAATCAGAAGCATTTCTGCTGGGTCATTGGAAAAATTATGATGAACTTGAGGAATCACTTACAATTGAAGAACTTATACTCACAGTTGAATCCTTACGCGATAAAGAGCATCGCCACCATAAGTTCCTTGCTGCCATGCAGGGAGTTGACCTTGACGAAGAGAAAGTCACAAGAGATATTACAACTCTTAGTGGAGGGTCAGCCGAAAAGTCTGGCTTTGGAATTGATCAAGGTGTTGGATATGAAAAAATTGGCGGGTAATATTATATGAGTCGCGTAGAACTTAATTTTGTTGCTACTGGAAACTTTTCACAATTAAAGGTACAGTTAGATCAAGTTCGTAAGAACGTTGAGCAAATCAACAAGGCTTCTATGGGTGTTGGTATGAATAGCGATCAAATAGGTCGCATGAAATCGATGGTCGCTCAATATGACAAAATAGTTCAATCTTCCGGCGCGTTCCATAGGAGTGTTGTACAAACTCAAGGTGTTACTGAAAGGTTCGGCCAGTCTCTACAAAATCAGACCATGAAACTTGGTCAATATTTTCAGGCTATTAAAACAAATTCAGATAAAACTGGAGGTTCGTTAAGGCTGCTGGCTGATCAACAAGTAAGACTTAGCCAGTCAATGATGAGGTCTGATCCATTTAATCAGGGGCGGGTATTTGTAGATACTCCTAGAAAAATAAATGCTATCACTAATGCAACCGCTATTGCTACAAAGCAGCAACAGTTATATAATCTTACTCTTAGAAATGGTGCTAATGAACTTATTAACGGGGGTAAGAATACTCAATGGGCTGGTCGTCAACTTAGTGTTGGTCTAACATTACCAATTGTTATGTTCGGTAAGCAGGCATCTGAAGTATTTATCCAGTTTGACAAAGAACTTGTTAGAATGCAAAAAGTTTATGGTACGGGTTTGATTGCTGCATCAGATACTGTTGTTAAGGGTATACGAGCAGATGTTTCTAAATTAGCAACTGAACTTGCCGGGGCGTATGGGCAATCTATAACCAATACTGCTGGAATGGCCGCTGACCTTGCGGCTACTGGTCTAGAGGGTAATAAATTATTAGATGCAACTAGAGAGGCCAGCAGGCTATCAATCCTTGGAGAGGTTGATCGGCAGGCGGCGGTAAGGACTACCGTTTCTTTACAAAACGTATTTAAGTTAAGTACTAAAGAACTAACTGAATCATTTGACTATTTTATTGCTGTATCAAACCAGTCAAGTTTGAGTCTTTTAGACCTTACGGATGCTATTCCTAGGGCTGCACCAGTTATCGATGAACTTGGCGGGTCTTATAAAGATTTGGCGGCTATGATGGCGGCTATGGTTGAGGCTGGCATCCCTGCTTCTGAAGCCGCCAACGCAATTAAATCATCATTAGCGTCCTTAATTAATCCAACTGAACAAACTAGAAAATCTCTAAAAGGATTTGGAATCGACTTAGTTGGTATAGTTGATAAAACTGGCGGTAAACCAGTAGAAACATTTAAACTTCTTGCAACAGAAATGGGAAGGCTTGACGAGTTGTCACGCGCCCGCGCCATCGAACAGATTTTTGGTAAATTCCAGTTCGCTAGAATAGCAGCATTGCTAGATAATATTAATACAAAGGGTACACAGACTGCTAGAGTTTTTGAATTGATGGGGGCAAGTTCTGGAACCCTTGCTAACCTAGCAGCATCAAACATGAAGCGGGTAACTGAATCTACAAGTCAAAAATATACAATAGCAATGGAAAGTCTTTCTGCTGCACTAGTACCAATTGGAGAAAAGTTTACAGAAGTATTTACAATATTGATGGAACTTTTTACAAAAATTTTTACTTTTATTAACGACAAGGGCCTTGTTAATGTATTTGTTGGACTTGGCCTTGGCATTGCAGCGGTTGGTCCAATAATTATGACTGCTGGTACTTTGTTCGGTAACTTTTTCGGATTCCTTGGAAAGGCTGCTGCCACAATAAAAAACTTAGTCAATGGTTTTAGAACTTTTGGTCAAATTGCTACCGCAGAAACTTTAGCAGCCAGTAATGCAGCAGAACTATTCAGCGAAAAAATGGTTCAAGAAGCCGCATCTATAGATGTTGTAAAAGCGGCCCTTCAAAAACTTAATACAGAACTAATGCATCTTATTGTTAATCAAACAAGAAGTGCTGGAATTTCAATGGCTCCCGCTGCTGCTGTGCAGGCACAAGCAGCCGCGCAAGCGGCGGCAGCAAGTTCAGCAGGAAGAATTGGATCTGGGTATCTTGGGAGCACTTCAGGTCAAGTAGGATCAACTGTTAGTCAAAATATAATTAATTCTAAAGGAATAGGCTCGCAGTTTGCTCACGCTGTGCCGAAAGGCGAACTTACTGCCCGAGGATTAACAGTTGCTCAGTCTATGAATCCCGGCACTGGGGTATATACTACGGGCGCTGCTGCCTCCCTCCAGCAGGCAATGCAGAAAACCCATAGGATGGTAACTCTGTTAATGACAGAATCACAGGCTGAAATGCAAAGAGCAACGATCTTTGCAGAGCAAGCGGGTATCAGTCTGGCACAGGCAGAGGAGATGATTGCCAAAGACCCGGCTACCTTTAGAAATCTATATCCAAGTGTTACAATATTAAAATCAACAATGGTCAGATATTCAACTATGCTTGAGTTTGTAGATAAAAAATTACAAACTGCTACAGAAAGTGAAAGAAGAAGAATTGAATACGCTTCCAGAGAGATACAACACGGGATGGAAACAGGTGAGGGTGCCAGAATTGCTAAAGGAACTGATATATTACTATCGATTGCTACCCAGACCGCAGGGGGTGCCCGACAATTTGATGCCGCTATGAATAGACTTGTTGCTGACTTAGTTGCCAAGGGTGACATAACTGACGCTGTTATAGCATTAGCAACAAGAAATTCTCAATTTACAACAAGTCCTACAGGAGCCTTAAGGCCCCTAACTATTCAGCATGGGAAAGGGGTTCGCGCTGGTGCTAGCGGCGGTCAGGCTGCGGCGTATCTTGGAGGAAAGGATATGTTAACCGATCCATCAGAGATGAGTAGAACTACACAGTTGAAGCAAGAGCGTGATCGTCAGATAGATTTGATTAAACAAAATAATATTGCACAGCGCGAGGCTGGTCGGGCGCTTGGAATAAATACGTCTGAGATTAAAGAAAATAATGCAGCCCTAAGCAGGGCAAATGCAAAACTTCAGGCGCTTGATCTTTCAAGAGGCGAGTTGACGATTAAAACTGAAGAAGAAATAGCCAAGATGACTGCAAACTCTATGGGTCTAAGTAAAAATACACAGGTGCTTGAAGCAGCCACCGCCTTTGGGAAAACATATGTTCTCGCCCAAGAGGAAGAAATACAAACTTTATACCGCCTTGACGAAAGTGGAAAAGCCATAGTTATACAAAATCAAGAACAAATGATAATTAATGAACAAGGTCAAGAAGTAAGTGCATCTATAAATAAAAATCGTCTTATGGCTTTACAGGCTGAGAAAGCACTTGATGGACAGATTAAACTTCTTACTGAAAATTCAGCGGTTTTAGCAGCAAATGAACAAGAACTAACATTAAACCTAGATCAACTTTCTGCTAGTAGTCAGGCCGCTGCTGCTGGAATGGCGGCTAACAAAGAAGAATTACAAGCGGCGGGTCGAATGTTAACCGCAGCATTTAATCAACAAGGTCTTGCTAGTGAAGATAGAGTAAGGTTGATGAGAAATCTTGACCGGGCAGAACTTGAGAGTACTGAAAAAGTTATAATGTATAAAGATAGAGAAGGAAATTCTATTCTTAGTCTGATTAATAGTGAGCAGGGACTTATTGCAAGTTATGATATTGCTACTGGTAAAATGGTAAAAGCAAATGCTACTAATGACTTAGAGACTATGGCCCGACAAAGACTAACTCAAGCATATCAGTCTGAGATTGCTCAAGAACAACAATTGCTTGGTAAAAAGAGACGAGAACTTGCGTACCTAGATGTACAGGCTATCGTCTTTGATAAAAATAGCGCACAGGGGCAGAGGATTCAAAGTTCACAGGAGGCTTTGAGGACTGCTATAGATGGTCACACAAAAAAGATTCTTGAACTTACGACCCAAGAGGCCCTTCTTGAGAAGGCAAGGCAAAGAGAAGTAATGTCTTCTACTGCTAGAGTCAGAGCGGAAGCCTTAAGGGGTATAGAAGGAAAACTTTCTGAAGATCAACTAAGTTTAAGCAAAGTGCAACGTTCTCAAATATTGAGAGGTTTGACAACACAAGAAATGCTATCTGTAGAAGGAGTTGTTGCATCCCAAAACCGATTGGGCCAACAAACTATCTTCCTTACGGATCAAGTTGGTAAGACTGTGATAGCATATGTTGCTGATGAATCAGGAGCAATGAGACGTGCCGGTGCCCCTCCAGTTCCTACGGGACCAGTACCAGTAGGCGGCGGCGTAGGCCGCACATTTAAAATGCCTAAGGGTGCTGGAATGGGTGCTATGGGAATAGGTATGGCCGCAAGTATGGCGGGGGGCGCAATGGGAAATAGTGCTTTAATGTACGGAGGTATGGCATTATCTATGGTTCCTATGCTGGCTGCGATGAGTGGACCATTAATTGTAGCCCTAGCAGGCATTGCCGCTATTGGATTCGCGATCTTTAAACTTATTGAATACATGAATAATTTTAATGAAAAAATGACAGCAATTGGAACTGCTGCTGCGGCTAGTGAAGTTGCCTTGAACCACTTTGGCAAAGAAACATATACTTTAGTTGATGCAACAACAAAACTTACGGATGGTACTGCAAAGGCTGCTGAAGAAGTTGATGTTCTTGCTAAGTCTTATGCAGATGCTGGTGATGAAGTAACAAAGGGATTCTTGAAACAAATATCTGAAGCAGATCCAGAGCAGGCGAGTAAAATGTTGGTCGATAGATATATGGCAAATATTGTTTCTGGGTTAACGGAAGAGCAATCTAAACTTGATATTGCTGCCATCCTGAAACAAACAAAAAGAATAGATCTTACTACTAATATTAATTTAATTATTGATAAAATTGATATTAAAGACCCATCTAAAATGCTTGGATTCCAACTTCGTGGGATTATGGATGACATTAAAAAAGAAACTTCTGATGTTACATCAGAATTTATCTATAGTAGTCTTTCTAATTCAACAGGTTCACTCGGCGGGGAGGCAGCATCATTTTTAACTAATTTTATAGGATCCTCTGGATTCCAAGGGACCCTTGATAATTGGCTGGTTACTAATATTATTGGTTCAGACTCTATGACCTCTGGAATTGGCTCTGGGCTTATCAAGTATCTTAAAGGTGTAGGAAAAGAAGTTGTTGATCTTCAGGCTCAATACGTTAGGCTGGGGTCAGCCTTAGGTAATGCTTTCAACACCATGCCAATTGATCAATTAGATCTAGCATTAGCCGCTACATTCCCAACAATAGCAGAATTTAATCTAATGACAGACGAACAAAAAGCATTACATGAGACGGCCTTTGATGAAATGATTAAAAAAGTTCAAGAATTGAACCCCGAATATGCAGCAGCAATGTTGCAGGCTCGCGCTAGCGGCGCATCGATGGAGGCTGTTACTCGCGCTGGAGCATTAGCAATTAGAGGAATGATAACAAGCGTAGAAGATTTTAAAAAAGCAACAGAAGACCCTGTATACCTGAACTTTATTATTAGAAAATATACGGAAGAAGAAAGTTTTAAAACAATAACGGAAGACGCCGCTCAATATCTTAACACTGGCACCGCTAGTAGTACAGAAACTGCCACTAACGAACCAGATCCTGTGGCAACGCTTCAAGCCCAATTTGCTCAAGAGGATAAGCGTAAGTCTGAGGATGATGCTATAACTTCTAAGTACAATAAACTTGCTGAGGCTCAAGATAAGGTTATTGAAAGAATAAATAAGGAGCGTGATGCTCGTCGTAAACTTAGGGAAGAGCAGCAGGCCAATAATGACTTTATGCTTACTGAGATGGGCCTTAAGAAACAGATTAATGAGGCTTTGGCTTCCGGCGATCTGGCCGGGGCGGCTATGCTACAGCAGCAGTTGGCGAATGAGCAGGATAAGAAAGATGCTGATGATAGAGAGAACAGACTTAGTGCTGCCGAAGATAAGAAAATTAAAGCGGCGGAGAGAGAAAAGAATAGCATTGAAAAGCGTCGTGCTGCTGAAGTTAAGGCGCTTGAGGCTACAAGAAAAGCCGAAGATCGGGCCAAACAATTATCTGATGCGCGTAAACAAGCCGCCGACAAGGAAGCGGCAGCGGCCACGGCAGCAGGAGAAGCACAGTCTGATGCTGGAGTAGTATTTGATAGAGTATTGGGACAAATTAGAGATAAATTTGGAGTTGTATATTTTAGTACTCCAGAAGCAGCCATGAATGACTCTTTAATTGCTAAATTACGTCAGCAACTTGTTGACATGGGCGTTCCTGCCACCACAGCCGATGGGTACATAAAAACATTATGGGAAACTTCATCTTCCGGCACCCTTGATTCAAAAAAGTTTGATGCACTTGTAACTTCATTAAAAGGAGTTACTGACGCTGCTACATTGGCAACAATTATTCTAGATGCTCAAAATAGAGTATCAGAAGACCCAACAACCACTATGGCTGCGGCAGTAAGAGCAGCGGTGATGGAAAATATGGGCTTCAAGCCTGATATGCTTGCTAACCCAGCACTAGATAAAATTGTATCGGACATTCTTAAAACAGTAACAAAACCACCAGTTGTACAATCGGGACCGCACGCTACTGGTGGACCAATTTCTGGACCGGGCGGTCCTAGAGATGATCGTATTCCCGCTATGCTTTCTAATGGTGAGTATGTTATTCAAGCAGATTCAGTTGGTCATTATGGAACCGGCTTCTTTGATGCTGTTAATGCTAAAAAGTTTGCTGGTGGCGGTGCAGTAGGAGGTAGACAAGATGTTGAGCAAGGAATTCGTACAAACTCATATAGGTCACCAACTGGATCTATTAGGTCTTACTCTGGCGCTCTTAACCGCGCAAATAGTGAAGTTGAAAATCCATCACAAAGTTGGAACCATTTATGTCAGTCGCTTGCTAGAACTATTGCGGGCGCTGGACCGTTTGGTGAATCTGCCTTAAAAGCGTGGAATTCTATACCTAAAAAGAATAAACATTCAGGAACTCCACCGGGAGGAGCAATAGCATACTATGGCTATTCTGAACCCGGTCATGCGGTGTGGGTTAATGGTAAGGGTCGTGATGGCAAGACGTACGTCACTAGCAGCCCGTGGCCGGGACTTATTGACCCCACAGAGGTAGGACGTGTTCCGTATAATTCTTTTTCTGGGTATGGATACCGGGGCTGGATTGACTCAACTCCATCTGGTAGATTGCCAATTAATACAGGAACACAGCCACCAACACCAAGAACTACCCCACGGCCAAGGGCTACACAGCCACCAACACCAAGTAGAACTCCAAATCCTACTCCTTCGGCAGCAAGAAGAGCAGGAGTAATTCCATTCTCCGCTGTCACTGGAACTTTTATGGGGGCCTCAGATTTCTCTCCAATGGCAAGAAATATAACTAGTGGATTCAATATGGGCGGAATGGCTATGCCTAAATATCATTCAGGGGGAAGAGTTGCTTATGCTAAAGGCGGTGAAGTTGCTGCATTATTACAATCTGGAGAAACAGTTTTGACCGGCCAACTAACTGATAAACTCACCCCCTTGCTAGAATCAATCGCAAATGGTAAAATGGGTATGGGAGATATTACTAATAACATTGTTATTAATGGTGCAAACAAGTCTCCTGAGCAGATTGCCGACCTTGTGGTACAGAAAATAAATTCAACGATAAGTAGACAAACTAGAAATAATAGGGTGATGTAGTGGCGTTCCAATTGGCCCCGGCCATCTTTTTAAGAGGGTTGTATCCTTCAGCAGTACTTAACTATTTCATGCTGTCCGATCATTCAAGGGCACCTTTCCAGTTGGGCTTTGAGAGATATGAAAAGTCTGTGCAGATGGCTAATGGTGATACTAGAAAATTCGTTGTTGCTGGTAAAAGAAGTCTATCTTTATCTTGGACAAGCCTACCATCAACAGCATCTATGACTGTTGATAATGGGGCTGGCGCAAAAGACTTGCAATTATTTTATAATAATAACTATAATACTACAATCAGCGGATATATATTTTCTGATTCAACTACTGGGGCTGTAGGAACAGCCGCGTCCACTGGATTAGTTATTGCAGCATCGGATGCTGGTAAGGTAACAACAATGCCAACAGCATTAGGAACTAATAATGCTTCTGCTACTTTCTATATTGATTCATTCTCTATTACAGTTAATAAAAGACATTATGGCGGCGGAACAGCAATCACTGGTAAGTATGATCTATGGGATGTGTCTATGACACTTAAAGAGGTATAATGACAGCCAAGGATGACGCACTTGATATAGTTAAGACTAAGCCGTTCCTAGATACTGATCAAACTGTTCACGCGCAATGGAATCATCATCTTTATACGCAGCCAGATATTTATGGATATTATCCTACTAACACTACCGCTGAGAATTATTATGTCACTTCAACAGCATCAATATCTGTAAGCGTTAATTCAAATACTTTCACATCGGCATCATCAATAACTGGTCTTTCTACATTAAATTCAGAGAACGCGGCAAGAGTAACATTTGATGCACAGATAACAAACTTTCCAGTATCATATGATGATGTCTATACAGATTATTTGATAAAAATAACTCCTTATTCTGGAGGGGTTGCACAGTCAGCCTACATAGATGTTAAAACAATTAAACTTGTTGATAATGTTTACAATAAGTTTGAAATAATATTTGTTGGTAATTCAGAAAGTAGCACAAAATTTGATAGGCTTGATATATCAATTAAAGCCTGTGCGACCATTACTTCAGGTACGGCAAGTGTTGCTTTTAAGAATTTTGGTGTATCCAGAGTTTCTTCTGATGAGATTGAAGAGTTGCAGGTGGATAGGCTTTCTGAAATATTTACTCCCTACCGGCCCGGCGATCAACTTCTTGAGAATGATCTTCTAAGCATAGCCTCCCCATATAACATTGCGTCACAATATTATGTGATTATGGATGGATTTAAAGATAATACTGCAAATAATATTAATTTAATACCAACTGCTCTTAGTCCATTTAACGAATTTAAATATTTCATAACTCCACGCTCTGGGGATAATCTGACATCAAAAAGATTTAACATATTTTCAATTTATAACACTTCAGTAAAAACTAATCAAATATATATTAAAACTCAGAATATGGATATGCCTAACGTATACGAGGGCAAAATTAGTAGTGTTACAATATACATCAAAGAATCGGGTGCATGGACTTCCATAAAAACTATAACAACCGCTTCAGTAATTCAAAATGGATCATTTATCTTAACGTATGATCCCGATGCGGCGGTCTGGACAACTGGATCAATAACTTACCCACAGATTAACTCTACAACTGGTGCCCTTTCTGGTTATAAGAATATAGAGGGAATTCGTGTAATGTTTAGTTTGGAGGGAAATACTTATAGTGATGATACAAACAAATATTTACGGGCTAGGGTGATAGAAATATCTCCAAGGCTTAAGTTAGATTTGAGCAACTTTGTGATTAGCGGCAATATTAAATCTAGTGTAGATGAAGGAAACCTTCCTGTTCCAGTTGGAATGTCAAGTGCTAATGATGGAAATTTAGTGTTAGAAAATCTTCCCAGATACTCTTCGGGGACAAGTGGACCAGTATTCCAAATATTCAACAACAACGCCGGAAGTCCATTAACTGGACTAATAATGCCAGAAGTAAAATTTACAATATACTCAAATATTTATGATACAGTTAGCCCATCTACTTCTAGCGCACAAGTTAAACTAGCAACAATGTATGCCAATAACTGGTCAATGGATGGTATTGAGACAGTTTCCATCCCTCTCTCAGATTATGGCAAGCACTTGCAAGCAATGAAAGCACCGGACCTTTTGTTAATGACATCAAAAACCCCTGACCAGATTGGTAGTTTAAAAAAAATAGTTGAGTGTTTGCTTCAAGCCGGTGGATTCTCAGATTATGACCGTGATTCATTAAAACTAGTATCTGATCGAATAACTAACGAATACGGCAATAATGATATTTTCTTTTCAAATAATGAAAAGACAATATGGTCAGTATTGTCTGAAATATTCTTGAGTTGGCAAGTCTCTTACACATTCGACAGTAATGGTATATTACAGTTTAGAGATTTATTACGCGAGGCTAAATATAAAACTTATTCAAGTACTGGATTAGGAGTCTCTGGGTATTTTCAATTAACTGATACTGCATCAAATTCTTTTCTACCTAATATTTCTTCAATAACTCAAGACTCCAAAGAACCTATAGGATCAATTACTACTACATATCGCAATCTTTCATATTCAAAATCACAATCAGTTGAAAATAAAAATTTTACAAAATCGGGCGCGGAGATAGAGGTTACAAACTATTCACAATCCCCTTGGAAGCCTAACGATAGAAGAGTGCTTGATTGTGCATATTTAGAGTCCCCTCTGGATATAGATGATAATGTAATTACGGCGGGAACAAAACTTTGGAATCCCGGCGGTAAAGTTGGCACGTTGCCTCTAGGAATTTCAAATTTTAGTGGTTATGGAATCATTGAAAATGAAATAATATACTGGGGTGGGTTGGAGTATGCATTTTCCCCCGCTATTTCAGGGTTCTCAACTTATGAAACTATTACGTCAAATGAAGATTTGTTGAGCAAGGCAGCGGCCCGTCTAGGAGCAGATACTGCTGCAACTATCACTGCTGCTTCAGGAAATTCTTCCGCTGATACTGTTACAATGACAGCAAATAATAGTTATGTCGTGGGAGACACTATATATATTTCTATTCCAAATCGTTATAATAAATTTGTTACTGTAACGGCTAGGACTGCATCAACATTTACTTTTAGAGACGTAGTTACTTCAAACTATAATTATGCGGTTGACGGTATTGCTTCTAAATCTTTCTATCATTTATCTTATTATCCAACGGGGCGGTTAATGAACGTACAGCGTGGACTTTTTGGGACTAATGCTGCTCCTCATCAATACAAATATTCATTTTCAAATTCTTCTGTTTTTAAAGGAAAAGGCCAGAGCATGACCTTGGGTCAAACGGTAGATCATAACTCTCATGGAGTCCCCGTACTATTATCTCCTGAGAATGGAGTTAACTATTTAGGATTTTATCAAAAAGATAGTGAACTTTATAATCATTATCAAGTTTCAATAGAGCCAAGAGAGGGACTTAAGGGACTTAAAGGTCATCTTGGTTCTATCGGAATATTTATTGGTGCTACTACTACTTTATCTGGGGGAGCGGTTTCATTCTCATATAATGTTGCCGCCAACTTTGCAACAGGTATGTTTATAGAATTTTTTACAAAGG
>Ga0114978_10000998_pt1 | contig 23732 bp, 24 predicted proteins | sample S_140212_EF_Meta_FD_87027 | JGI IMG/M metagenome (GOLD analysis project Ga0114978, IMG submission 87027) | Freshwater microbial communities from Lake Simoncouche, Canada to study carbon cycling - S_140212_EF_MetaG | ecosystem: Environmental > Aquatic > Freshwater > Lake | place: Lake...
GCACGATGTTCATGTTGCGCAGGTCGCCATCGCCGACTTCCTGCGAGTTCTTGCCGAGCGCGTTTACGGTATTCGGAAAGTCGAATGCGATCCGCGGCGGATTGGTGATGGTGAACCCGGCCGGGGGATTGGCGAGCGGCTGGCGCAGCGTGATCCGAATGACCGTGTTGCCGCCTTGCTGCCCGGCCACGGTTATCGCCTCGATGCCGTTGGCTTCGGGGTTCGCGCTTTGCGCCCAGGCCGCGAAATTCGCGGTCAAGCCGACGCTGACTGCAAGCACAAGGCCAAGCACCGTTTTCAATAAGTTGTCCGAGAATTTCATAATGCCTCCAGATATGTTCGGCCGGTCGCTGATGCGGTAGTTGCGGCCACTACTGCTACACCGATTCATTTGCCTGCATCCTCTGCCAGCGTCAGCGTGCTGACACGCTCGGTCCAGTCGCCGCCGCTGTCCTGCACGATTTCTTTCAACTTGATCGTCGATTCCGAAATTTCGGTGATCAGGCCGAAATTCTGTCCAAGATAGTTGCCGGACTTGACCCGGAACAGGTTGTTGTCCGGGCTTTTCACCAGCGCGTAGGTCGCCTTGTTCTGCTGCAGCGTGCCGACCATGCGCAGGTTCTCCAGCGGATACGCTTCAAGCGGTTCTTTGCGGCGCGCGAGGTCCGGCTGGATACCGCCGCCGGCGAGGGTCTTCGGCGGCTCGATCTTGCGCGGCTTGAACGGATCGACCAGGTTGTAGGCGTCATACGTGAAAGGCTCGTACGGCTTGACGTCGGGCAGCGGCGGAATTCTGCCGTGCGGCAGATTTTCCGATTCTTTCACGAACTGCCGCAGATCCGAATACGATTCCCCGCCGCAGGACGCGAGGCCCAGGCAAATCAACATTGGAACAAGAATTCGCCGGATCATTTTTTGGCCGCCGCTGCTTTACCCGCTTTGTCCCTGGCGGTTTTCTTCGCCTTCGCAATCTCTTCTTCGTCGAGATAGCGGTAAGTCTTCGCGATCGCGTCCATCGTCAATCCACCCTCCTTGGGGCTCAGGGCGAGGCTGACATCGTTCAACAGCACGATGCGCGACAGTTTCGAAATGTCGCTCGCGAAGGCGCCCATGTCGTGGTAGCTGCCGGTGATCTTGATACTGATCGGCAGTTCCGCGTAAAACTCGGACAGCGTCTCGTTGGCCGCGGGTTTGAACAATTCGAATTGAAGCCCACGTCCCAGCCCGGCCTGGTTGATGTCGGTCAGCAAGGCTTCCATCTCGGATTTGCTGGGCAGTTGTTTGAGCAGCGTGCCGAACGATTTCTCGATATCGGCCAGCTGCTTGCGGTAAGCGTCGAGATCGATCGCCTGCTTCTTCTTGTCGATGAACGTGGTGCGCAGCGTCTGTTCTTTTTTCAGGGAGGCGTCAATCGACTCGAGCTGCCCCTGCCAGTCCAGAAAGTAGCTGCCGGCGATAATGCCGATGAACGCGAGCAACAGGATGCCGAGCTTGGGCAGCGCCGGCCAGCTGCCGATGCTCTTGGGGTCGAGGCGCCGGAGATCGTCTAAGGTCATCATTTTTTGGTTTCCGCGGGGGGAGCGCCCTTGGCCGGAGCGCCAGGTGCGACGACTTGCGCGGTCGGTATGGCGGCGCCGGCTGCGGCTGCCGGTTTCTTGCCGGCTGCCGGGTCTTCCTTGCTGCGCGCTAGCGATACGGCGAGGCTGAATTCACTCAGGCGCGAGGTCTTGTCCTGAATTGCGTGAATTTCGATCAGGCTCGGCTTTTCGAGATAAGGCGATGACTCCAGGTTGCGCATGAACGTGGAGACGCGGGCGTTCGATTGGGCAAAGCCGTTGACGGCGACCCGGGCGCCTTTTTGCTGGACGCTTTTCAGGTACACCCCGTCCGGCAACTGGCGCACCAGCTGGTCCAGCAGGTAAACCGTTTCCGCGCGATTGGCCTGCAACGACTCGACGATTTTCTTGCGCTGCAGCAACGCGGTGGTTTGTTCCTGGACCTTCTTGATTTCTTCAATCTGCTTGTCCAGCGCGGCAATTTCGGTTTCGAGGTAGGTATTGCGCCCGTTCTGCTCCTCGAGCTGGCCGCCCAGATAGCTGTGGGTCGCAAACCACACGGTCGCGCCGAGGCCCGCCACGGCGCTGACCATGATGAAGAATTCTTTTTGCTGCTGTTTGCGCCGGATCTCGCGATGCGGCAGTAGGTTGATGCGTATCATGCGTCGAATCTCCGCATCGCAAGACCGCAAGCCACCATCAGCGACGGCGCGTCGGTGGCGAGGTTCTTCGGCCTGATTTTCGACGACAGCGCCATGTTCGCGAACGGATTGGCGATCATGGAGGGAACCGACGTGCGGCGCGTCGTGACTTCATCGATGCCCGGGATCGCAGCGCAGCCGCCGGCGAGCAGAATGTGGTTCACCTGGTTGTATTGGGTCGAGGTGAAGAAAAACTGCAGCGCGCGCGCGACTTCCAGTCCCAGCGTATCCATGAACGGCGCCAGCACCTCGGCGTCATAATTGTCCGGCAGGCCACCGGTGCGTTTGGCGGCTTCCGCTTCTTCCGGCGACATGCCGAAAGCGCGCTGGATCTCCTGCGTCAGGGTATTGCCGCCGAACGGCTGCTCGCGCATGTAGATCGACTGGCCGTTGCGCAGCACATTAAGATTCATCATCGTGGTGCCGACGTCGACGATGGCGATGTTCTGGTCTTTGCCGTTTTCCGGCAGTGCGCGTTCGATCAGCTCGAACGCGGTCTGAATGGCGAAAGATTCGATGTCCACGACCAGCGCCTTCAAGCCGGCGGCTTCGGCGGCGGCGACGCGGTCTTCGATTTTCTCCTTGCGCGACGCTGCGATCAGCACCTCCACGTCGTCCGGGCTGTTGGGCGCGGGCCCGATCACCTGGAAATCGAGGTTGACTTCGTCCAGCGCAAACGGAATGTACTGGTTGGCTTCGGTTTCGACCTGCAGTTCGAGTTCGTTTTCCAGCTGGCCGGCCGGGACCACGATTTTTTTCGTGATGACTGCCGCGGAGGGCAGCGCGAGCGCGAGGCCCTTGATATTCGTGCCCATGCGCTTCCAGCCGCGCTTCAGGCAATCGCTGACCGCTTCCAGATTATTGATATTGCCGTCAACCACTGCGTCGCGCGGCAGCGGCTCGATCGAATAGCGCTCGACCCGGTAGACGTTCTTGCCGACTTCGGCAATCTCGACCAGTTTGACCGATGACGAGCTGATATCGCAGCCGATCAACGGGGGCGCTTTCGACTTGAACAGGCGCTCTAGAAATTCGAGGTTAAAGTTCACTTTTCCCTTAAGCGTAGGCTGGTTAGGAGCAGTTTATATAATTCACATTAAATGCTAACAACAACTAACTAGCATGTAAAGTAATTCCGCGCCGTTCCTTTTAACGGGTGCACGGCTTATAATGTGCCGAATTCGCTTTATGTCTTAACTATTTAGCGTGTGCCGGCACAGCCCGCTTTTACTCTCCCTAACCCACATGTTAAGCCGTTGTTTTTTTACAACAATCAACTTTTTGTCCGGTTAGGCTATGTTTTCCCGCTGGTGGTCCTTTCCCCTTACCCTGCTGCTATCCGCCGTTGCCGCTGGCGTCTTAGTCATTGTTTTTGTTGTAGTAATTGTCTGGCCGACGCTTCCGGATATCGACGTTCTGACCAACTATCAACCCAAGGTTCCGCTCCGCATATATAGCAGCGAGGGATTGCTGATCGGGGAGTTCGGGGAGGAGCGGCGCGCGGTGGTCAAGATCGCAGCCGTGCCCAAGGAGATGCGCGAGGCCATACTCGCGGCCGAGGACGAGAGGTTTTACCAGCACGGCGGGGTCGATTATGTCGGTGTCATTCGCGCCGCGCTGTCGAATTTCGTGTCAGGCGGGGCGCGCCAGGGTGCCAGCACCATCACCATGCAGGTTGCGCGCAATTTTTTTCTGTCCAAGGAAAAAACCTTTACGCGCAAATTTAACGAGATGCTGCTCGCGTTCAAGATCGAGCACGGCCTCGCCAAGGACCAGATACTCGAGCTCTATATCAACCAGATCTATCTCGGCCAGCGCGCGTACGGATTCGCCGCGGCCGCGCAAATTTATTTCGGCAAATCGCTCGATCAGCTGAACGTTGCTGAGATGGCCATGCTCGCAGGCCTGCCCAAGGCGCCGTCGAGCTTCAACCCGGTCGTCAATCCCAAGCGTGCGAAATTGCGCCAGCAATACGTTTTGCGGCGCATGCGCGAACTCGATTTTATTTCCGACGAGCAATGGCAGGCGGCGGACAAGCAGGTGCTCACCGTCAAGAAATATGTCAACGAGTTCGCGGTCAAGGCCGACCACTTCGCGGAAATGGTGCGCCAGGTTCTGTACGAGCGTTTTCAGGACGACATTTACACGCGCGGATTCAAGGTCTACACGACACTCTCCGCCACGCATCAGAACGCGGCTTACGCAGCCGTGCGCGCCGGCGTCATCGACTACGATCATCGTCACGGTTATCGCGGCGCGGAAAGTTACGTCGAACTCGGCCCGCAACCGACGGACGAGAATTTCGAAGATGCGTTGCAGGATGAAACCGAAAGCGATGACATTTATCCGGCACTGGTGCTCGACGCCAACGCGCGCGCGGTTAAAATCTATCGCAAGGGCGGCGAGACTCTGGAAATCAGCGGCGAGGGCCTCAAGTTTGCGCAGAAAATGCTGGGCGACAAGTCACCCGCCAATCAGCGGGTGCGGCGCGGTGCGATCATCCGCATACAGTAGGACGAAAAAGGCCATTGGCAGATCACGCAATTGCCGCAGGTCGAGGCCGCGCTGGTATCGACCGATCCGGCCGACGGCGCCATCCGCGCGCTGGTAGGCGGTTTCGATTTCGCGCGCAACAAATACAATCACGTCACGCAGGCGCTGCGCCAACCGGGCTCGAGTTTCAAGCCGTTTGTTTATTCGGCCGCGCTGGAGAAAGGTTTCACGCCGGCCACCATCATCAATGATGCGCCGCTGGTGTTCGATGCGAGCCAGACCGGCTCGGCGCCGTGGGAGCCGAAGAACTTCGACGGCAAATTCGAAGGCCCGATGCGCTTGCGCACGGCGCTGGTCAAATCCAAGAACCTGGTGTCTGTGCGCATACTGCAGGCCATCACGCCGCAGTATGCACAGGACTACATCACGCGCTTCGGGTTCGAAGCAAAATATCATCCGCCCTATCTGACGATGGCGCTCGGCGCCGGCAACGTCACGCCCATGCAAATGGTCGGCGCTTACGGCGTATTTGCCAACGGCGGCTATCGCGTGCCGCCGTATTTCATCGCGCGCGTCGAAGATATGAAGGGCAATATCGTCGCGCAGGCGCGGCCCGAGCGGGCCGGAGAATCCGCCGAGCGCGCGATCGACGCGCGCAACGCGTTCATCATGACCAATATGCTGCAGGACGTGGTAAAGATGGGCACTGCGACGCGCGCCATGCAACTCGGCCGCACCGATCTCGCCGGCAAGACCGGCACCACCAACGAATTTGTCGATGCCTGGTTTTGCGGATTCGGCAGCGGGCTGGTGGCGGTTGCCTGGATAGGTTTCGACAACCCCCACACGCTGGGCCACAACGAGACCGGAGGGCAGGCCGCGCTGCCGATGTGGATTTCTTACATGGGCAAGGTGATGAAAGGCGTCGAAGAACAGCCGCGCGTCGTTCCCGAGGCAGTTGTGCAAGCACGCATCAATCCGGAAAGCGGATTGCGCGATCCCGACGGCCGCATCGCAGAGTATTTTTACCAGGAATTTCTGCCCGTCGAGCGCGATGGCGAAGCGTCAGCGCCGGGCGCCGCAAAGCTGCCGGAAGAAGTCAAAAGCCAGTTGTTCTGAACCCGCCATGGCGCGCGATACCGGCCGCAACCAGCTGCGGCAAAGCATCGCGCATGTTGCCGCGCGCCTGATGGCCGAAGACGGTATCGAAGATTACGCGCAGGCCAAACGCAAAGCGGCGCGCCAGGTCGGCGCGGCCGATACGCGGCAAATGCCCAACAATGACGAGATAGATGCGCAGCTCAGGCTTTATCGCGAGCTCTACCAGAACGGCCATACCGCGCAACTGCGCGAGTTGCGGCAACTGGCGCTCGCCATCATGCGCGAACTGGCCGCGTTCAATCCGCACCTGACCGGTTCGGTGCTGAGAGGCAGCGCCGGCAGCAATGCCGACGTCCAGCTGCAGCTCTTTAACGACAATGCCAAGAGCGTCGAGCACTTTCTGCTCGGCCGTGATATTCGTTTTCGCAGCGCCGAGACGCGCCTTTTTGCCGGCGACATGCCGCTCGCCGCGCCGGTATTGATTTTCAACCGCGATGGTTACGACGTGCACCTGACGTTGCTGTCGCCGCGCGACCTGCGCCTGCCGCTGAAGAGCAGCATCGCGGGCAAGCCGATTGAAAGGGCGAAGGCCGACGCGGTGGAAGCCCTGATTGCAGAAACCTGAAACTCAGCCGCGCTCTTTCAGCCAGGTAGCGGCCGCGACGGCGAAATAAGTGAGTATCGCGTCGGCGCCCGCGCGCTTGAACGCGGTGAGGGCTTCCAGCACGCATTTTTCTTCTTCGAGCCAGCCGTTCTGGATCGCCGCCATCAGCATCGAGTATTCGCCGCTGACCTGATACACACAGGTCGGCGCCTTGAACTCGTCTTTGACGCGACGAATGACATCGAGGTAAGGCATGCCGGGCTTGATCATCACCATGTCGGCGCCTTCGGCGAGATCGAGGCCGACTTCCCACAACGCTTCGTTGCTGTTGGCGGGATCCATCTGGTAGTTGAACTTGTTGCCGCGGCCCAGTTGCGAAGACGAACCGACCGCATCGCGAAAAGGACCGTAAAACCCCGAGGCATATTTGGCCGCGTAAGCGAGTATGCGCGTGTGAATATAGCCTTTGGCGTCGAGTGCCGCGCGTATCGCGCCGATGCGCCCATCCATCATGTCGGAAGGGGCGACGATGTCAACGCCGGCTGCCGCGTTGACGAGCGCCTGGCGTTGCAGCACCGCGACCGTTTCATCGTTGATCACGTAGCCCGATTTGTCGATCACGCCGTCCTGCCCATGGGTGGTGTACGGATCAAGCGCGACGTCGGTGATCACGCCCAGTTCCGGAAAACGCTTTTTCAGCGCGGCAACCGCGCGCGGCACCAGTCCTTTCGGGTTGGTCGCTTCACGGCCATCGGCGGTTTTTTTGCCGCGCTCGATGGCGGGGAAAATCGCCAGCGCCGGAATGCCGAGCTCAACACAGTGTTCGGCGTGTGCCAGCAGTTTGTCTACTGTATAGCGCCGGATGCCGGGCATTGAGCTGATCGGTTCGGTGCGCCGCGTGCCGTCGATCACGAAGACCGGATAAATCAGGTCGTCGGTGGTCAAACGGTTCTCGCGCATCAGGCGGCGCGAAAATTCGTCGCGCCGGTTGCGCCGCATGCGGCGCTGCGGAAATTTGCCCAGGATTTTCATTCAAAAAGACACAAGTAGTGGAAAAATGTCGGGTATTTTTTAAACGGCACGGGAACTCACGAGGATTATAGTAGTCCTAGAAATAGACGGCGTTTAAACGTCTCCCGCTTCTCCTCCCTGAGCGGGCGCCTTAATATTTATTAAGGCTTTACCCCCGGTTTTACTCCCCTTTAACCGGGGGTTTTTTATTCCCGCCAACGCTCAGCCAGCGTTGGATTTGTTTGGCGGCGTCTGCGATACCGATTTTGCGCGTGCTGGAAAATAGCTGCGCGCTGCAATTTACGTAGTCGCGCGCCAACGCCGCATTGACCTCGCGCAGAGTCGCGTTGGCCTTTTGTTGACCGAGCTTGTCCGCTTTGCTCAGCAGAATATGCACCGGCACGCCGGTCGGTTTCAACCAGTTGATCAACTGTTGGTCGAGTTCGCGCAGCGGGTGGCGAACGTCCATGATCAGGATCACGCCGCGCAGGCAGGCGCGCGTTTGCAGATAGCCGCCGACCAGGTCATGCCAATGCGCGCGCGCTGCCGCCGGCACTGCCGCATAGCCGTAACCAGGCAGGTCGACGAGATAGCGGTCGGGGCCGACGCTGAAAAAATTGATGTGCTGGGTGCGGCCCGGCGTTTTGCTGACGAAAGCCATGCGATTGCGCTGGGCCAGCGCATTAATCGCGCTCGATTTGCCGGCGTTGGAGCGGCCGGCAAACGCGACTTCCGCGCCATGCGCAGACGGCAGCGTATGCAATTCAGCGACAGTTGTGACGAATTCAATATTGCGCAGAGTGGACATTGCGACCGTAGCCTAGCCTGTAAGGGGAGATTTCGATAGAATACGGCGTTTTCGTCAGGTTGCAACGTGGCAAGGGAGATCCTATGAGATTTATTACGGTGCTGCTGGGTTTGTTCTGCGCAGCCTATGTTCCGCTCGGCCACGCTGCCGAGCCGGCGGCCAAAACTGATTCCGCACAGGCGCAAGCGATTGTTACCAAGGTATGCGCCGCCTGTCATGCCGCGGACGGCAACAGCCCAAGCCCCGCCAATCCGGTGCTCGCCGGGCAGCACGCCGACTATATTGCGAAGCAACTTGCCGACTTCAAAGCCAACAAGGAACGCAAAAATCCGGTCATGCTCGGCATGTCGGCCGCGCTGTCCCCCCAGGACATGAAAAATCTGGGTGCTTATTTCGAAGCGCAGAAACCGAAAACCCGCGCTGCCAAAGATCCGGCGCTGGTCAAGCTGGGTCAGCAGATTTATCGCGGCGGCATCATGAGCAAAGGCGTGGCTGCCTGCGCGTCCTGCCATGGACCCAGCGGCGCCGGAATTCCCGCGCAGTTTCCGCGCGTGGCCGGCCAGTATGCCGAATATACGGTCGCCCAACTGCAGGGGTTCCGTGCGGGCGAGCGTGCCAACGATCCAAACCGCATGATGCGCGCGGTCGCCGCCCGTTTGTCGGATGCGGAAATCAAAGCAGTGTCTGAATATATGGCGGGGCTGCGTTGACGCGCGAGCAGATCAACTAAAAAAGGCGGCCAAGGCCGCCTTTTTTATCGGGTGCGCGCTGCAACTCAGGCGGCGCCGGAAAAATAATGCCGCGCCGCCGCCAGCGTTTGTTCGATATCCGCGTCGTTGTGCGCGCACGAGACGAAGCCCGCTTCGAACGCCGATGGCGCGAGATAAATGCCTTGCTCGAGCATCGAGTGAAAAAAGCGATTGAACGCTGGCACGTCGCAGGTCATGACTTCCGCATAAGATAACGGCGGTGTGGCGCGGAAATAGAGGCCGAACATGCCGCCGATCGCCTGCGCCGAAAATACGGCGCCGCTGGCGCGCGCGGCGGCGGCCAGGCCGTCCGTCAATTTGCGCGTGGCTGTTGCAAGTCGCCCGAAAAACTCCGGCGTGTCGATCGCTTTGAGAGTTGCCAGTCCGGCGGCGACCGCCACCGGATTTCCCGACAGTGTGCCCGCCTGATACACGGGACCGAGCGGCGCTATGCTTGCCATCACATCACGCCGGCCGCCGAAAGCGCCGAGCGGCATGCCGCCGCCAACGATTTTGCCCAGCGTAACCAGATCCGCAGTGATGCCGAACAGGCCTTGCGCGCCCTTGGGGCCGACGCGAAAGCCGGTCATCACTTCGTCGAATATCAACAGCGTCCCGTGGCGTGTGCACAATGTGCGCAGGGCGTCGAGAAAAGCGCGGTCAGGCATCACCAGATTCATGTTGCCGGCCACCGGCTCGACTATTACGCAGGCTAACTTGTCACCCTCGCGCGCGAAGGCGGCTTCCAGCATCGCGACGTTGTTGTATTCGAGTACCAGCGTGTGCGCGGCGGTTTCCGCCGGGACTCCGGCCGAACTCGGATTGCCGAACGTCAGCGCGCCGGAGCCGGCTTTGACCAGCAGGGCGTCGGCGTGGCCGTGATAACAGCCTTCGAACTTGACGATGCTGGAGCGGCCGGTGAATCCGCGCGCGAGCCGTATCGCGCTCATCGTCGCCTCTGTTCCCGAGCTGACGAGGCGCACCTGTTCCAGTCCCGGCACCCGCTTGCACAGCAATTCAGCCAGCTCAACTTCGGCCGCGGTCGGCGCGCCGAAACTCAAACCTCGAGCGACCGCCTGTTGCACGGCCGCGATGACTGCCGGATGCGCGTGGCCGAGTATCAGCGGGCCCCATGAACCCACATAGTCGATGTACTCTTTGCCGTCCGCGTCCCACATGCGCGCGCCGCTGCCACGCGTGAAAAACCGCGGCGTGCCGCCGACCGAGCGAAACGCGCGGACCGGCGAATTGACGCCGCCCGGAATGACCTTCTGGGCTGCCGCAAATAATTCTTCGTTGTGAGAAGTCATGTCTTTGGCGCCTGAAATAACTGACAGAAATTGCGCGTGGCGAGCGCCGGATCGGGCGCCGCGAACACCGCAGATATTACTGCAATTGCATCGGCGCCGGCAGCTATGAGCTGGCCCGCGTTGTCCAGCGTGATGCCGCCAATGGCGACTACCGGCAGGCCAAACACCCGCGCCGCCGGCAGCACGGCAAGTGGCGCCCGTATCGCGCCGGGTTTGACGGACGACGGAAAAAAACTGCCGAACGCAACATAGTCCGCACCCTGGTCGGCGGCAACGCGCGCGCGCTGCAGATCGTCATAGCATGAAGCGCCGATGATTTTGTCGCGGCCCAGCTGTGCGCGCGCAGCCGGCACTGCGGCATCGTCGCCACCTACATGCACGCCATCGGCGTCGAGCGTGCAGGCCAGCGCGACATCGTCGTTGATGATGAGTGTTGCGCCATGGCGCCGGCACAGGTCGCGCAGCGCTTCTGCCTGCTCGCGGCGCACCCCATCATTTATGCTTTTGTTGCGGTACTGCAGCCAACGTGTGCCGGCGGCCAGCACCACTTCCACTTTAGCGACAAGCAGCGCGGTGTCGGCGAGATCGGGCGTTACCGCGTAGAGCCCTTTAATCTGCGCCATCAGCGGGCTCATCCTCGCGCGCCCAGAACAGGCGGTCGGGAATGTGCTGCCCCATACCCGGCCGGAACGCGGCCTTCAGGGTCTGCCACGTGTATTCCTGGGCGTCCTTTACCGCATCGCTGATGCTGAGGCCGTTGGCGATGGTCGCAGCAATCGCCGAAGCCAGCGTGCAACCCGACCCGTGGTAGCTGCCGGGCAACCGCTCCCAGCTGTCGGTGCGCACCACGCCGTCCTGACCATAGAGCGTATTTACCACCAGCGGCGTATTTTCGTGCGTGCCGGTAATCAGCACGTATTCGCAGCCCATGGCCAGCAGGCGGCGCGCGCATTCGGCGAGATCGAGTTCATCCTCGCCGTCTTCCTGCGTGAGACGGCGCGCCTCTATGCTGTTTGGTGTGAGGATGGTGGTCTGCGGTATCAGCAATTCGCGCAGCGCCGAAATCATCTCTTCGGTGACGAGTTCATCGCCGCGGCCGGATGCGAGCACCGGGTCGAGGACCAGCGGAATTTCGGGATAATCGGAAACCACTTCCGCGATGGCGGATATATTTTCGGAACTGCCGAGGAGGCCGATCTTGAACGCAGCGACCGGCATGTCTTCGAGCACGCAGCGCGCCTGGTCGGCCACCCACTCGGCCTCGAGCGCCATCACCTCTTCGACGCCCATGGTGTCCTGGATCGTGATGGCGGTGACCACCGACAGCGGATGACAGCCCATGCTAGCCAGCGTCATGACGTCGGCCTGCAGGCCGGCCCCGCCGCTCGGATCGGTCGCCGCGAACGCGAGTACGATCGGCGGCAATGCGGATGGTGTTGACGGTTCCATGCTACAGGCGGGATTTATTGTTCAAAAGGCGGGCATGTCGCTAAAATAACATTTTAACCTGATTAGCAAGCGACTATGACCACCACGGACGTGAATGTTTTCAAAACCTATATGTGCCTCATCTGCGGCTTCATCTACGACGAGGCCGCCGGCCTGCCGGACGAGGGCATCGTGCCGGGCACGCGCTGGGAAGATGTGCCGATGAACTGGACCTGTCCCGAATGCGGCGCGCGCAAGGAAGATTTTGAAATGGTTCAGGTGTGAGATTTCTGCATACCATGTTGCGCGTCGGCGATCTCGACCGCGCGATCGCCTTTTACACGCAGGTGCTGGGCATGCGGCTCTTGCGCCGCAAGGATTATCCCGACGGGCGCTTCACCAATGTGTTCGTCGGTTACGGCGACGAAGCGAATGAAGCGGTCGTCGAGCTCACGCATAACTGGGACACCAGGAGCTACGAGCCTGGCACCGGCTTTGGCCATCTCGCCGTCGAAGTCGATGACGCCTACAAGGCCTGTGAAGAAGTCAAAAAACGCGGCGGCAAGGTTGCGCGCGAAGCCGGGCCGATGAAACACGGCACCACCGTGATCGCATTTGTCGAAGACCCGGACGGCTACAAAATCGAATTCGTGCAGCGCAAGACCTAGTTCTGCGCATCGTTGTTGTTGATCGCCCTCAGGCGAGTTCGTTTTCTTTCCCTGTTTGCGCGCCCACGTAGTCCGCGAGGGCGACGAATTGCGCAACTGATAACTCCTGCGCGCGCGCAGTCGGCGCGATACTGAGCGCGTCGAATGCCGCATCCGGCATATATTTTCTGAGCGAGTTGCGTAACGTTTTGCGCCGTTGCGAGAAAGCGGCCACCACCAGTTTGGCAAACAGCGCTTCATCGCGCGCCACGCACGGCCGCGGCCGCAGCGGCATCAGGCGGACGACCGCCGAGTCGACCTTGGGTACAGGGTCGAAAGCGCTGGCCGGTACGTCGAGCAATTTTTCCATCTCGAACCGGTATTGCAGCATCACCGACAGGCGGCTGTAGTCGCTGTCGCCGGGGGCGGCGATCATGCGTTCGACGACTTCTTTTTGCAGCATGACATGGATATCACGGATGCGGTCACTGCAGCCCGCGAGATGAAACAAGAGCGGCGTCGAAATGTTGTAAGGCAGGTTGCCGATGATGCGCAGCCCGCTGCCGAGCGCCGTGAAATCGAACTGCAGCACATCCACGGCGTGCAGGTCGAGACGCGCGCCGAATTCCTGCTGCAGGCCCTGCGCGAGATCGCGGTCGATTTCTATCGCATGCAGTTTTCCTGCCGCAGCCAGCAGCGGGCGCGTCAATGCGCCCAACCCGGGTCCGATTTCGACCAGGCATTCGCCGGGCGCGGGACGTATCGCCGCGACTATCGCTGCAATCGCGCCGGCGTCGACCAGAAAATTCTGGCCGAATCTTTTGCGTGCCTGATGCTTCACGCTGCTGCGCTGCGGGCGGTCAGGCGCGGCCGCGGGCGAGGGCGGCCGCGAGTTCGATCGCCGTGCGCAGACTGCCCGCGTCCGCCTTGCCGGTGCCGGCGATATCGAGTGCTGTACCGTGATCGACCGAGGTGCGAATAAGCGGCAGGCCCAGCGTGACATTCACGCCGCTGCCGAAACTTGCGTATTTCAGCACTGGCAGCCCCTGGTCGTGGTACATCGCCAGCACGCAATCGAAGTTGCGCAGGCGTTCCGGATTGAACAAGGTGTCGGCGGGCAGCGGCCCGGTCAGCTGCATGCCTTCCTGCCGCAGGCTCTCGACGACCGGAATGATGATGTCGATTTCTTCGCGCCCGAGGTGCCCCGATTCGCCGGCATGCGGATTGAGGCCGGCGACCGCGATGCGCGGCGCGGCCACGCCAAAACGCGTGATCAGGTCGCGGTGCAGCACGCGCAGGGTTTGTTCGAGACTGCTCGCGGTGATCTGCTGCGCGATATCCTTCACCGCAAAATGCGTGGTGGCGAGCGCAACGCGCAAACCGCCGCCGACCAGCATCATGACCACATGCGGGGCGTGCGTGCGCGCCGCCAGAAATTCCGTGTGCCCGGTAAACGCAATGCCGGCGTCATTGATGATGCCTTTGTGGACGGGTGCTGTGACCATGGCGTCAAAGCGGCCGCTCATGCAGTCGTCGATTGCGACCTCGAGCGTTTGCAGTACGCCACGCGAATTGGCGCGGTCAAGCTGCCCGGCAATCACCGCGGCCGCCAGCGGCACGTCGATCACTTCCATTGCACCCGGCACGAACGCCGCTTTGCGCGCGCCGTCGAACGGCAGGCTGCGCCACGCCAGTCCCAGTTGCCGGGCGCGCTGCTCGAGCATGCCGGCGTTCGCAATGACGACGAGTTTCTCCGTTGGCGGTTGCTGGGCGAGCAGCACGCACAAGTCCGGCCCGATGCCGGCGGGCTCGCCCGCGGTGAGGGCAATGACGGGCGTCTCGTGAGTTGGGGTATGAATGATGGATGTTCCCGGTTTTTCGCCCGGGCCGCGCGGCGGCGAACCCTGTAAGCGTATTGAGCCCGTATTTTAATCCGGCGGTGCAAGCGCCGTGCGCAGGCTATTTTTCTTCTAGTCGATATTCGACGAACGCCTTGTCGCGCAGCTGGCGCAACCACTCCTGGTAAGCTTCGTCGGACTTTTGCGCGCGCAACGACTGGCGCGCCTGCAGGCGCTGCTGCTGCTTGGACATGTCCTGGTTGCGGCGCTCGAGCACCTGGATGAGATGCCAGCCGAACGGCGAGCGCACCGGTCCGCTGACTTGCCCGGGTTTCAGGGCGTCCATCGCTTTTTCGAATTCGGGCACCGTATCGCCGGGCGACAGCCAGCCGAGGTCGCCGCCGCGCGACGCGCTGCCGTCCTCGGATTGCAGGCGCGAGAGTTCCGCAAAATCCACGCCGTTATCGAGCCTTTCCTTCAGCTTGACCAGGCGCTCGCGCGCTTCGTTCTCCGATACCACTTCGCTGGTCTTGATCAAAATGTGGCGCGGATGCGTCTGCGACACGATCACCTGCGATTCCTGGCCGCGCCGCTCATTCAGACGCACGATATGCAGCCCGTTGGGACTGCGCAGCACGCTGCTCACTTCGCCGGACTTCATGCCTTTGACTGCTTCGGAAAAAATCGTCGGCAGCCGCGCCAGCTCGCGCCAGCCCATCGCGCCGCCCTGCACGGCGTCGGGCGCCTCGGAAAAACTGGCCGCGACCTGCCTGAAATCGGCGCCGGTTTTGATTTGCGCCAGCGCCTGCTCGGCGCGCGCGCGGCGATCGCGCAATTGCTCAGGGCTTACCTGCTCGGGAACGCGGATCAGAATGTGCGACAAATCGAATTCCTCGATCTTGCCGTCCTGCAGCTGCAGCGAGCCAAGCAGGTTGTCGACTTCGTTGTCGCCCACCGTGATCTTGTTGTCGACCTCGCGTTCGCGCAGGCGGGACAAGACGATTTCGTCGCGGATGTCCTCGCGAAACTTGGCGAAGAGCACGCCGTCCTTCTCGATCGTTGCACGCATTTGCGCGAGCGAGATCTTATTGTCTTCCGCAATGCGCAACAGCGCTTTATCCAGCTGACCGTCGTCGACCCTGAGACCGGTTTCCCTGGCGAACTGTATTTGCACGAGCGTGTATATCATGCGCTCGAGCACCTGCTTTTCGAGGACGTCGGTGCCCGGCAGCGGCGTGCCCTGCTGGCGCAGTTGCGCCGACACGACTTTGAGCCGGTCGTCGAGATCACGGCGCGTGATCACGTCTTCATTGACCACCGCCACGATGCGGTCGAGCAGGACGATGCGCCCGGATGCCGGTTGCGCGCCGGCCGGCGTGCCGGACAACATGAATGCCGCGATAGCGATGCCGAAAATATGGAAATTTTTCATATCAGACTTGCTCCGTGCGAGTTAGCGCGGCGGAAAAACGTCGTCACCGGGACGCACCGAAGGTGCCGCCGCCCGAGAGTAGCCGCCGATGTTCCGGCGCAACAGATCCAGCGGGTTAGAGCCGATTTTGGATACGCCGTTCAATTCAAGCTGCATAAAAAAAGAATTGACGGTCGTCGTGGCCGTCGTGGCAAAACTGTGGGTGACGACGCGGAACGCCCAGCATCCGCCATCGTATTCAAGGCCGACCAGCCCTTCGAGCAGCCGGCTGTCCGCTATCGAGTAATTCCAGCGCGCAACCGCACTCAGGCGGCGGGTCAGCGGCCATTGGCTGGACAGATCGACCTGGCGCAAGGTGTTCGAGGGGTTGGTGGTATTGATGAACGAGGTCGTGCCGGATGCCGTCGTCAGCGCGCCATTGGTATAGCGGTAGCCGACATTGACTACCTTGCCCGGCTCCGGTTCGTAGCGCGCGTTTGCATTGGCGCGTTGTGTCTGCGACGCGGCGGTCGTGTACTGCCAGCCCAACTCGGCCGTCCAGTGCGGCACTATGGTGCCGCCCAGCGTGGCGAGCAGGTCGGAGCGGTTATCGTTGCGTGCCGCGATGCCGGGCAGCTTGACTTCCTGGCTCTTGAAATAAAACCGCTCGACGAGGCCGACGCGCAGCCGCTCGACGCCGTTTTCCTGCAGCAGCCGCGAGGTCACGCCGGTCGTGACCTGATTGGCGTCGTTGATGCGGTCGCTGCCGCTGAACTGGTTTTCCGAAAACAGCGTAGCGAAATTGACCGTTTGCAGTCCGCTGTCGAAATTCGGCAGCTGATTCTGATTGTGCGTTGGAATGTAAACGTAATAGAGCTTGGGCTCGAGCGTTTGCAGCATGTTCTGCCCTGACAGAGTCATGTTGCGCTCGAACAGGAGGCCGGTATCGATGGAGCTGATCGGCACAGCCCGCGATTGGTCGCTGACCGTCGCGTTGGTCTGGTCGAAGTCGTAGCGGGTGACGTGCATGCCGATTTTCGGCGTCAGGTAGGCATATGACGATTGCAGCGGCGCGCTGATACTCGGATAGGCGACGGCGCGCTTGCCGTTGACCAGCGTCGGGTGCGTGAACTCGGTGAAGCTGCTGGAGAAATCGAAATCCGCCGGCCCCAGGTTCTGCTTGGTCGCGTTCAGCGTCAGCGCGCTGCGGTTATACGGCTGTGTTACGGGATTCAACGGATCGGTCTGCAGGGTTTGCCAGCGCTGCACGGCCGCCGAAAAGCCGAAGGTGCCGTCGTTCCACCAGTTGCCGGTCTTGGCCAGCACGCCCTGGCGGGGCAGCACGACTTGGGATGTTACCGCAATCTGCGTCGACAGGTCGGTAAAGTAAGTGCTGTCGGAAACTTTCTCCACATTCACGTTGGCGTTCCAGCCGCCGCCCAGATTCTGCGCGTGCCGCACTGAAGTCGCAAACCGGCTCGCGCCGTCCTTGACGCGGTCGGTAGGCAGTACTTCGTAGCGGAACTCGCCGTTATACGCGGAATCCAGATAGCGAAACTCGCTGCTCAGCATGGCGCCGCGTTTGGACATGACCCGCGGCGTGAACGTGGCATCGCGATTGGGCGCGATGTTCCAGTAATAAGGGATAGAGAATTCGGTGCCCGAATTGCCGGTGGCGCCGAAGGTCGGCGACAGGAAGCCCGATTTGCGCTGGCGATCAAGCGAAAAACTCAGGTACGGCGAATACAGGATGGGTACGCCGAGAAATTCGACGCTGGCGTTGCGCGCGGTGCCGATTTGGCGCGTTTTGTCGATTTCGAGATCCTTGGCGCGCAGGAACCAGTCGTCATTGCCGACTTCGCACGAGGTGTAGTTGCCGCCGAGCATGCGGTACTTGTTCTCGCCTTCGAACACCAGCTTCTCGCCTTCGCCACGGCCCTTGGTGGCGTTGACCTGCACGCTGTACTTGGGCTTGTCCATGGCGCCGCGCTCGGTATCCAGATTGTATTTGAGCTCGGTGCCGTCGATGGTGTCGCCGCGCTGCTCGAGGCGCACGCTGCCGCGCGCGTGCAGTTCATTGTCCTGCTTGTCGAAACGCAGCCAGTCCGCGTAGACCGCTTTGCCGCGCTTGCGCAGGCGCACGGTGCCTTCCGCTTCGAGTTCGCCTTCGTGGTGGCCCTGGATATTGTCGGCGTCGAAAAATATCGGCACCGCGTCGCGATTGGTCGGCGGAATGCGGATGTAAGCGGGCTGCAGCTTCAACTGCAGTCCGCTGCCGTCGGGCTTCAAGCCGAGCGCGCTGTCGTCGGCGGCCATGGCGCAATCCCATGCGCAAAGCAGCAACAGCACAATCGGTTTGGGGCGAAAAACGCTCATTATCAGCATCAAAGGAAGGGAGTGATAAAATCGCACACTTTCCAGAATTAGGCAATGCGCGGCGTGGACCGACTGAACGAATTAAAGCGCTGGATTGAAACTCAGTTGAACGCGCCGCCGCTGGCGCTGGAAGCGGCTTCCGCCGACGCGAGTTTCCGGCGTTATTTCCGCGTCACTACCGCGGGCGCATCGTTAATCGCGATGGATGCGCCGCCCGCGCATGAGGATTGCCGGCCCTTTGTGCGTATCGCGCGCCTGATGGAGGAGGCCGGCCTCAACGTGCCGCGCGTGATCGCCGCGGATTTCGAGCGCGGTTTTCTGCTGCTGTCCGATCTGGGCACCGCGGGTTATCTGCAGGCGCTCAACGGCGAGACCGCAGACGCGCTGTTTCGCGATGCGATAGACGCGCTGCTGCGCTGGCAGCTGGCGAGCAAACCCGGCGTGCTGCTGCCGTACGATGAAGCACTGCTCACGCGCGAACTCGCGCTCTTCCCCGAATGGTACATAGGGCGCCATCGCGCGGTCACGCTCAACGCGGCGCAGAACGACGCGCTGGCGCAGGTCTTCGCCCTCATTCTCAAAAGCAATCTTGCGCAGCCGGCGGTCTATGTGCATCGCGACTACATGCCGCGCAACCTGATGGTGTGCGAGCCCAATCCGGGCGTGCTCGATTTCCAGGATGCGGTTTACGGCCCCATCACCTATGACGTAGCTTCGCTGTTCAAGGATGCGTTCGTGAGTTGGGATGAGGAACGCGTGCTCGACTGGACGGCGCGCTATTGGGAAAAAGCGAAGCGCGCCCGCCTGCCGGTCGCTGCCGACTTCGGCGAGTTTTACCGCGATTTCGAATGGATGGGCCTGCAGCGCCATCTCAAGGTGCTGGGAATTTTCGCGCGGCTCAATTACCGCGACGGCAAAAGCAGCTATCTTGCCGATACGCCGCGCTTCATCGGTTACGTGCGCGCGGTTGCTGTGCGTTACGCTGCACTGAAACCGCTGCTCAAGCTGCTGGACGAAATCGAAGGCCGTGCAGCAGCGGGCGCGGGCTACACGTTTTGAAGGCCATGATCCTCGCCGCCGGACGCGGCGAGCGCATGCGTCCGCTCACCGACAAAACTCCCAAGTCCTTGCTGGTGGTGGGCGGCAAACCGCTGATCGTCCGGCACATCGAAAAACTGGCGGTGGCGGGGTTTACCGGGATCGTCATCAATCATGCGCATCTGGGCGCGATAATCGAAGCGGCGCTCGGTACTGGCGCGCGCTTCGGCGTCGACATTGCCTATTCGCGCGAAGCCGAGGCGCTCGAGACCGCCGGCGGCATCGCGCAGGCACTGCCGTTGCTGGGCGCCGCGCCGTTCGCCGTGGTGAATGCGGACGTTTACAGCGATTTTGATTACACGCGCCTGGCGGGCGCGGTGGGCCGCCTTGCGCAGCAGGACCTGAATGCGCACCTGGTGCTGGTAGCCAACCCCGAACATCACCCGGCGGGTGATTTTGCTTTGCACGACGGGCGCGTTGCTGTCGACGGCGCGCGCCTCACTTTCAGCGGCATCGCCGCCTACTGTCCCGCCATGTTCGCTACAATTCCCCGTGGCGCCAAGGCCCCGCTCGCGCCGCTGCTGCGAGCAGCGATCGCAGAGCAAAAAGTGAGCGGCGAACATTACAGCGGGCGCTGGCGTGATATCGGCACGCCGGAGCGCCTCGCCCAACTCGAACGCGAACTCGCTACGCGGTAGGGCGCAGGGCGGCGCGGCGTATAATTCCTGCATGACCGACCTCCCCATTATTGCGCGCATGGCGCCGGTTTACGCCGAACGGCGCGCACGTCTTGCCGCGCGCATCAAGCGCGGTATTGCCATCATTCCGACGGCGCCAGAACGCGCGCGCAACCGCGATTCGCATTATCCCTACCGCTACGACAGCTATTTTTATTATCTGACCGGTTTTATCGAGCCCGAGGCCGTGCTGGTGGTAATCGCGGGAGACCAGCCGAAGAGTGTGCTGTTTTGCCGCGACAAGGATGTCGAGCGCGAAATCTGGGATGGATTTCGGTACGGTCCGCAGCAAGCGCGCGAGGTATTCGGCTTCGACGAAAGCCATCCGGTAGGCGAGCTCGATGCGCGCATGCCGGATCTGCTGGCCAATCAGCCGCAGCTGTGCTGTCACCTCGGCAGCGACGAGCCGTGGGATGTGCGGGTGCTGGGTTGGCTTAACGCGGTGCGTGCCCAGGTGCGCAATGGTGTGGCCGCGCCCGCCGCGATTTCCGACGTGCGCACTGTGCTCGACGACATGCGGCTCGTCAAGGATGCGCACGAACTGGATGTCATGCGCCGCGCCGCGCAGATCTCGACTAGCGCGCACAAACGCGCGATGCGCGCGGCGGCGCCGGGCCGCGCCGAATACGAAATCGAAGCCGAGTTGCTGCACGAATTTCGCCACGGCGGCGCGCAGGCGCCGGCCTATACGTCGATCGTGGCCGGCGGCGCGAATGCCTGCGTGCTGCATTACGTGCAAAACGATGCGCGGCTCAACGCCGGGGAGCTGCTGTTGATCGACGCCGGCTGCGAACTTGACGGGTATGCGTCCGACATCACCCGCACTTTTCCCGTCAATGGCAAGTTCAGCGCGGCACAGCGCGATATCTATCAACTGGTGCTGGCGGCGCAGGCGGCGGCGATAGCCGAGGTCGTGCCGGGAGCGTCATGGAACGCACCGCACGACGCGGCAGTGCGCGTGCTGGCGCAGGGGCTGATCGAGTTCGGCCTGTGTAAGGGCAGCGTCGACAAGGTGATAGAAAGCGGCGATTACCGGCAGTTCTACATGCATCGCACGGGACACTGGCTGGGTCTCGACGTGCATGACGCGGGCGACTACAAGCGCGATGGCGCATGGCGCAAACTCGAACCCGGTATGGTGCTGACCGTGGAGCCCGGATGCTATATACGTCCTGGCGCAGGCGTCCCCGCTCATTTCGCCAATATCGGCATCCGCATCGAGGATGACGTGGCGGTCACTGCGAAGGGCAACGAAGTGCTGACGCTGGCGGCACCCAAAACGGTCGCCGACATCGAAGCATGGATGCGTGGCTGACGGTAACGATGCCTTGGCCTTGATGCATGGCTGACGACTACGACATCGTCATTGCCGGCGGTGGTCCGGTCGGCGCCGCGCTGGCGTTGGGTTTGCGCGACAGCGGCCACCGCATAGCCCTGCTCGAAGCACGGCCGCGCGACGCTGCGGTCGAAGACGCGCGGGTCATCGCGCTGTCGCATGGCAGCCGCCTGGTCATGGAGCGGCTCGGTGCGTGGCAAGCGCTCGCTGACGTCACGCCTATACACAATATCGCTGTTTCCCAGCAGCAGCGTTTTGGTCGCGTCGAATTAAGCGCGGCTGATGCACGGGTGCCGGCGCTTGGTTATGTGGTGAGCTACGTCGCGTTGCAGCGCGCGCTGGCCGACGCAGTCGCCGGCAGCACCGTGGAAGTGATGAACGGCTGCAGCGCGCGTGAGTTCACGAGCAATGCGGATGAGGCGATCGTCGGTGTCGAGTGCGGCGGAATGACGCGGCAATTTCACACGCGATTGGTCGCGCTGGCCGACGGCGCAGACGGACTGCAACTGGCGCGCGTTGAAGAGCGTGATTACCGGCAGTCGGCGCTGGTCTGCGAAGTCATCAGCGAAGAGCCGCACCAAAACCGTGCTTTCGAGCGATTTACGCCCTACGGCCCGCTCGCGCTCTTGCCTACGCATCGCGGCTGGTCTCTGGTGTGGACCGCGCAGCCCGACCGCGCGAATGCGCTGGAGGCGCTCAACGACGCCGATTTTTGCGTGGAATTGCGCGCGGTATTCGGCGCAACGCTCGGCACATTCAGTTTGCGCGGCGCGCGGCAGGTATTTCCTTTGATGTTGAGACAGGCGCGGCGGCCGCTTGCGCCGCGTGTGGTGCTGGTCGGCAATGCGGCACAATCCTTGCATCCGGTCGCAGGTCAGGGTTTCAATCTCGGTTTGCGCGATGCGTGGGAACTGGCGCAGACGGTACGCGATGCCTGCGATCCCGGCAATCGCGCGACATTGAATGCTTATTTCTCAGAACGGCGTTTTGATCGAACCGCGACCATTTTGTTCACTGATACGCTGATCCGGTTGTTTTCCAACAACATCCCGATAATCGATCGGTTGTGCGGCGCCGGGCTCGCCGCTTTGAGCAGCATTCCGCCCGCGAAAAATTTTCTGGTGCGTCGCATGATGTTCGGTGCGCGCGGCTGAGCAAATAGTTGCATATGCCGCTTTTCTTGCAGCTTTGAGGCGATTACAATTACGCCCTTTCCCTGAATTCCTGCAGCGCCAAAAAAATTCATCCTCTCCATGCGCGTCGGTCCCTATCAACTGAAAAATAATCTGGTCGTCGCGCCGATGGCCGGTGTTACCGACCGGCCGTTTCGCCAGTTGTGCAAGCAGATGGGCGCGGGCATGGCGGTGTCTGAAATGGTCGCCAGCAATTCATTGCTGTGGGGTAGCGAGAAAACGCGCCGCCGCGCCAATCACGAAGGCGAAGTCGATCCGATCTCGGTGCAGATCGCGGGCGCCGATCCGGCCATGATGGCCGAGGCGGCGCGCTACAACGTCGACCAGGGCGCGCAGATCATCGACATCAACATGGGCTGTCCGGCGAAGAAAGTCTGCAACGTGATGGCGGGCTCGGCGCTGCTGCAGAACGAGCCGCTGGTCAAACGCATCGTCGAAGCGGTGGTGCGCGCCGTGAACGTTCCCGTCACGCTCAAGATACGCACCGGGTGGGACCGCGGCAACCGCAACGCGGTGGCCGTTGCCCGGCTTGCCGAAAGCGCGGGCATACAGTTGTTGGCGGTGCACGGGCGCACGCGCGCCTGCGCCTACACCGGCGATGCCGAATACGACACCATTGCCGCCGTCAAAGCCGCGGTGAATATTCCAGTGATTGCCAATGGCGACATCACCACGCCGGAAAAAGCCAAACACGTACTCGCGTATACCGGCGCCGACGCGGTCATGATAGGCCGCGCAGCACAAGGCCGGCCGTGGATCTTCCGCGAGATCGAGCATTTTCTCGAGACTGGCGCGCACCTGCCGCCGCCGGAAGTCGAGGAAATTCATCGCGTGCTGGTCGCGCACCTGCACGACCTCTACGCTTTCTACGGCGAATACACCGGTGTCCGCATGGCGCGCAAGCACATCTCCTGGTACACCAAGGGGCTCGCCGGTTCGGCGGCGTTTCGCCATGCGATGAACCAGCTGCAGACCTGCGCCGAGCAAATGGCGGCGGTCGACGAATTTTTCGGGGAACTGGCCAGCCAGAGCCAGCGGCTTATTTATGTTGAGGAACTCGCGGCATGATGATGAACGAGAATGAAATGGCCCGTTTCGTGCGCAAGGCGATCGACGGCTATTTCAAGGACCTGGATGGGGAGAAGGCGCGCGGCGTTTACGACATGGTAATCAACAGTGTCGAAAAGCCGCTGCTCGAATCGGTGTTGCATAAACTGCGCGGTAACCAGTCGCATGCCGCGCAGGTGCTGGGGATCAACCGCAACACGCTGCGCAAGAAAATGAAGGCGCACGGAATTAAAAGCTAGGCATCGGGATTCAGTATTCAGTGCCGTGCACAGTGGTAATGCCGGATATTTGCTGCATCCTACATCCTGAATCCTGAATCCTGAATCC
>Ga0114978_10000999_pt1 | contig 23723 bp, 19 predicted proteins | sample S_140212_EF_Meta_FD_87027 | JGI IMG/M metagenome (GOLD analysis project Ga0114978, IMG submission 87027) | Freshwater microbial communities from Lake Simoncouche, Canada to study carbon cycling - S_140212_EF_MetaG | ecosystem: Environmental > Aquatic > Freshwater > Lake | place: Lake...
ATCAGCGGGATTGTGCGGTGAGCACGCAGCACATCCAGCCGGCGAGGTGAGGGGGAAGTTTTCAGTGTTCAGTTTTCAGTGTTCAGTAAGAGGAAGAGTTGCACTGCTCACTGCTCACTGCTCACTGCTCACTGCTCACTGCTCACTGCTCACTGAAAACTGAAAACTGAAAACTGAAAACTCTCCCTCAATGCATCCCCGTTCGTTTTACTGTTCCCCCCTGAACATCTGACAGTGGGTTGATGACGACGAAGGCGGCGGGATCGACATCTTGAATGATGGTTTTGATTTTACCGATTTCGAGTCGGGTGACGACGCAATACAGGATTTCTTGATCCGCACCGCTTTTGCCACCCCGTGCTTTGTAGATGGTGACTCCTCGGCCGAGTTGATCGGTGATTCGGTTGAGAATGGTTAAGTTTTGTTCGGAAACGATGGTGATGGCGGTGTATTGTTCGATCCCATAGAGGATGAAGTCGAGCGTCTTGGCGGCGGTGATGTAGGTGAGGATCGAGTAGAGGGCCTCTTCGACCCCGAGGACAAAGATCGCCACAAAAAAGATAACGACATTGATTCCGAGGACGACATCACCCACTTTGAACAAGTGGCTGCGTTTGCTGATCAGCAGGGCGGCGATTTCGGTTCCGTCGAGGACTGCTCCACCCCGAATCGCCAGGCCGATACCCGCTCCGATAAAGAAACCACCGAAGACGGCCGTCAGGACCAGGTCTTCTGTCACATCCGGAAAGTGGATGACTTCGAGTACTAAGGAGAGTAGTCCAATGGCAAAGGTGCTGCGAATGGCAAATGCTCGGCCAATCTGGTGATAACCCAAGGCGATAAACGGCAGGTTGATCACCGGCAAGAGGACAGAAAGTGGCAAGCCGGTCCCTTTCACCAGCAGCATGGAAACGCCGGTGACCCCGCCGTCAATAAAATTACTGGAGAGGAGAAAACCATGCAAACCCATCGCTGCCGAGAAGACTCCCAGCACGATCAGGATCAGATTCCGAAGTTCGCGTAATTGCCGTTTTTGAAGAGCAAACCGGATCGCACGGGACAGCATCGAGGGTGGGGAGGGGGGTGTTGGAGTATGCGAACTGGTCATGGCGATGAATTCGGTCGGTAAAGTGTTCTGGTTTTTAGAGTGATCGGTATAGCTTGGGGATGCAGAATTGGAAAGAGGATTTTGCGATTGCGTCACGTCGTCGTCCGGGACGCTGTGATTTTTGCCGAAAACATGGCACTGAGAGGAGCAATATCGGGAAGTTTTTGTTGTGGAAATGTCGTTTCCAGCAATTCGAAACCACAATGGCAGGAGTTTTCCGTTTTGAACTGAGAACCAATCCTGTTTGGTTAAATCTGGGTGATTCCGCTACACACGTGCTGCAGGTTCGCTCGGAATGACTGCCGGAAAATTGGTTGCAATTTTGCTGTAAGTGGTTTGGCTAATGGTTTTTGCGACGTTGGATCGAGGTGGTTTTTTCGTTGGCTCCGCAGGGTTTGCATGGATCGCAGTGAAGCGTGGCTCGCGACCATTTTGGGTGGCGATCGAGGCGAAATTCAGCTTAATCAGGTATTTAAAGAAAAATTTTAAAAAAATTATAAATTTTTTGAGTTTCTAAAATTTATTTTATATTGTTTTTGTTGATAAAATCAATTGTAGAACAATTCGGAAAAAAAATTTTTTTTATGGTATGATTTGTTTTTTGGGTTGGAGTCATAAAATGCGAATTCATTGGTTGGCAAATTGTTGGAATCACGGTGTTGGTTGGATTGTGGGGGTTCGATGCGATCCAACGCTTTCGGACCGCCCGAAGGGCATTAACGGATGGTCGTGGGGCGAGACTCCATCGCAAGTCCACGGCACCCGCAATTCCGGGGTTGTTCCCAGTGAACCGCTGGGAAGCGGTGGTACGGGCAGGCGAGACGCCGCAGCGCGTATCGATCGCAACGATTGACTGCGACTGCGGTAATTCACCACGGGAAGGTGGATCACTTCTGAATGCGATACGGTGCAGAGACTTCCCGCATTCGTTCGATGAACCGGCTTCCCGCTTTGCTCTGGGTTCCGAAGGAGAGTGAATTGCGATTACGAATCCAGCTCTGTGCGGCTGATCTGATGCTTGTTATTCGGCATATTCGCGGTGAAACCTTGTCTGGATTTCTGATCTGGCCTGGGCCCGTCGACTGTGGCAACCGATTTTCCTCCGAGCGTTAACGAACCGCAGGGGGCTTTTCGACATCGAGAAACCCGTTAAGAATTCTTTCGGTGTCCGACGAGAAGATTCCACAGGCTGTTAAGCCCGGCGGTACGTCGATACAGTTTGCGTATTGCGGTACGGGAAGATTGGTCTGAGATATCGTTTTCCGTGATAAGGGATTGTGCTGAAGGCGAAACATTGTGGGCCTCGTGGCGAAAGGTTTCGCTGACGAGTGACATTGAGTTTCGTTTGCGACAATCGATGTGGTTTGTTTCTTTGTGATGGATCGTGGTCAGATGGCACGGAAGAAAGTGATTGAAGGTGGGTCCGATGATGACCGACGAAATCCGCCCCCTCCAGCGGGTCCGGTTGGAGAATTCAATCCGGATGACGACAAGTTTGATGACGAACTGCGGCCGCAGAAACTGAGTGACGTGGTAGGTCAGAAAAAAGTGGTCGATCGTTTGAAGATCGTGCTCGATGCAACGCTCAAACGAAAAGAACCCCTCGGTCACATTCTCTTCGACGGACCGCCAGGGCTTGGCAAGACGACGCTGGCGATGACGCTGGCCCGCGAGATGGGGACGGAATGCCAGATTACCTCGGGGCCCTCGCTGCAGGCTCCCAAAGATCTGCTTTCGTATTTGACGAATGCCAGTTATGGATCGGTGCTGTTCATTGACGAAATCCATCGGCTTCCGGCGACGGTCGAGGAGTTCATTTATCCGGTCATGGAAGATTTTCGGGTGGATATTGTGTTGGGTGAGGGACTCAACGCCCGGACCATCAATATGAAACTGAAACCCTTCACGGTGATTGGGGCCACGACGCGGAGTGGGATGCTGACGGCACCGCTGCGTGACCGTTTCGTCCACCGTGAACATCTTGATTTTTATGACCTGGCGGAATTGGCCGAGATCATCAATCGGAATTCCAAAAAATTACGAACGGAAATCGCAGCGGAAGCGGCACAATTGATTGCGGACCGCAGTCGGGGAACACCCCGTAAGGCTAATAACCTGCTCCGCTGGACTCGTGATTTCGCCACCGTGCGTGAGCCCGATGGTCACATTACCAAGGTCGCCGCTGATCACGCGCTGGCGATGCTGGAAGTCGATTCCGTCGGCTTGGAATCACAAGACCGTCGCTACCTGCAAACACTGGTTTCGGTCTTCACCGGGGGCCCAGCGGGGCTCTCGGCCATTGGCCACACCATGAATGTTCCACCGGATACGCTGGAAGATGAAGTGGAGCCGTTTCTGCTGCGGGTTGGATTCATTCAGCGAACTCCGCGTGGAAGAATGATCACGGCGGCGGGACTGAATCACCTCGGGCTGACTCCCCCCGACCCTCCCGGCTCGGGTGAAGCCCAGAAACGACTGTTTTAGCCTGCTTTTGAATGGATTCTCACCGGAGTCGGTCCTCAAAGCCTGTTTTTGATGGAATTGTTATGAAGATCACGTTTTTTGGTGCTGCAGGCGAAGTGACCGGAAGCCAGCATCTGATCGAGACCGAGAATCTACGGATTCTGTTGGACTGTGGCCTGTTTCAAGGGCATCGGGTCGAGTCGCGACGGAAGAATGAGCAGTTCCATTGTCTTCCCAAGACACTGGACGGGGTCATTTTATCGCATGCCCATACTGACCATTGCGGGAACCTTCCGGGGCTGTACAAAGCGGGCTTTCGCGGGCCGATTTTTTGTACTCCGGCGACAGCGGATGTTGCCGAGGTGATGTTGCATGACAGTGCCCATATCCAGGAAGAGGACGCACGATACCTCAATCGCAAACATCCTCCCGAATTACCCCGCATTCAACCTCTTTATGATGATGAACATGTCACGAGGGTCATCAAACAGTTTGAAACGATTCCCTATGGGGAATGGCATGATCTCTCGAAGGATTTTCGATTGCGGTTTCAAGATGCCGGGCACATCCTGGGTTCGGCAATCTGCGAGATGGAAATTTGCGAGCGTGGGGACTGGAAGCGGGTCGTCTTTTCGGGCGATCTTGGCCGTCGCGATACGCCGTTATTGCATGATCCACAACGGGTTGAGGGCTGTGATGTCCTGATCACGGAATCGACCTATGGTAACCGAATTCATCCCGCAGCCGATGATATTAAAGCCCAGTTAAAAACGATTCTGCATCGGGCGGAAGCACGAGGGGGGCGGGTCATCATCCCGGCATTCAGTCTGGGACGGACGCAAAATTTTGTCTATTTTCTCAATGAACTTTATAATGCTGGAGAGTTGCCGGCGATTCCTGTATTTGTTGACAGTCCTCTTTCCAGCGAAATTACTTCGATCTATCGCCGGCATTCCGCAGTGCTCGATGTCGAGTTTCAGCGGTGCATGCAAACGGATCGAGATCCGTTCAGCTTTCCGGGGCTCCGCTACATTCGGTCACAATCGGAAAGCATGGAGCTGAACTATCGCAAAGGGGCGTTCGTGATCATTGCTGCCAGCGGGATGTGCGAGGCGGGACGAGTCATTCATCATCTGCTGCACGGTCTGAGTGATCCGAAAAATATCGTGCTGCTGATTGGGTATCAGGCCCAGAATACACTCGGCCGCCGGATTCAGGACCGGATTCCGATCGTTCGGGTTCTGGACCACGATGTGAAGGTGCAAGCCGAAGTCGAAACCCTCCAGGGCTTGTCCGCGCATGCGGATGCCGAAGATTTCAAATGGTGGTTCGAAGGGTTGGGGGCCGTGCGCGGTGTCGGACGGGCCTTCGTGGTACACGGAGAACAAGAATCTTCGCAGGCAGTGGCTCATTTACTGGACCATGTTTGCGATGAAGCACCAACAATCCCCCGGTTCGGGGAATCATTTGAGATTTAGCCTGTTCCGCAAGATTTGGTTTGTCGTCGATCTGCGGAAACTTCTGTGGCGGGTCAACCGGTCAGCACGTTTGGGTCTGTCACCTGAGGATCCGTTTCAACTTCGTGCATGGCTTTTTGAATTTCGCCTTTTGAACTGAAATACCAGACCAGTCCAATTGCTCCCATGACAACAGTGGTTAACCGATAGATCAGAGCGGTCAAGACACCGTTGTCCTTCGCCGCCGCGAGTTGTTTCTCGGAGCTATTGGCGTCTAACGATTTCTGATGCTGCTCGTAGAACCAGCCGACCGCACCTTCCAGAGCACCGACACCACCGGGTAGCGGCGCTACGGCACTGACCGCTTCAGGAAGCGGTAATCCGACCACATGATCAATGAAGCCAGGGTAAACCTGGCCCTGATGGAGTGATTGCGCACAAAAGTAGAACGAAGTTAAAAATCCAAGGTGCCCCAACAGGCCCAGTGCAACCGCACCGATCACGACGTGGGGTTTGCCCTGATAAAGTTGGATCGAATCCATCAACTCTTTGACAATCCGACCAACAAATTTCCAGGTTGTTAACCAATGCATCAGTCGTGAATGTGTGAATGTCGGGATAAACATCAGCACGATCCCAACCAGTCCGGCAAGAGTTCCGCCCCATAATACCCAGAGGGTCCAGGCAAATTCGGGACCCGGTTTGGTTGCTACTGGGCTGAGTGATGCGAATGCCCCCAGCATGAACAACGACCACATTCCCAGCACGCGATCGAGAAAGACCGTCGACATGACCGAAGCAATCCGCTTCGGGTGGTCTTTTGCCAAGAGGGCCGCTTTTACCAGGTCGCCGCCAACAGCCCCCGGTCCCATCAGATTACACGCTTCGCCCATCATCCCGAGTCGGAAGGTTTCTCGCAACGAAAACGGCAGCCCGATCCCGCGCACCAGCAATCGCCAGCGACTGAAGGTCGCCAGCAGCGAAAAAAAGCGAATCCCCAGTGCGATCGCAAAAGCACTCCACAAAATCTGGCGATTCTGCAAATCGGCCAGATTGTCACGACTCCGCCAGAGCAAACCCCCGAGCAAAGCCATCGCGAGCAGCCATTTTAGCACCACGATGATCAAGGCACGATTCGAAGCAGTCGGTTTTGATGCGGAGATGGTCACGGGGTGAACTCGCTGAAGGGAAGTCGATGAATATTGTGAGAACGTGCCGCGGGGTTGCTGGTGAATCACAAAGCCTGAGGAGTGGACTCGTCAAACAGTCGCAGGATTTGCGGAATGAATCGCTCAAACGCTTTCGCGCGATGGCTGATATGCCGCTTGACCGCCGGCGAAAGCTGGCCAAAGGTCTGATGAAATTCCCGCACCAGAAACAAGGGGTCGTAACCAAAACCATGCTCACCCCGGAATTCCGTCAGAATCCGGCCTCCGCATCGCCCCTCCGAAGACAATCGGACTCGGCCCTGAGGGTCGGACAGGACGGCATGACAAATGTAATACGCAGTTCGCTTTTCCGTGGGGGTGGCAGACAATTCCTGCAACAGCTTTTGGTTGTTGAGCGCGTCGGCACCCTGTTCCCCTCCATAACGAGCGGAATAAATGCCGGGGGCTCCCCCCAACGCATCAACGCAAAGGCCGCTGTCTTCCGCAATGACCCAGCAATTCAGTGTTTTTGCCACCTCAGTCGCCTTTTTCGCGGCATTCGCGGCGAACGAATCCCCATCTTCCTCGACCTCGGGAACATGGGCGAATTCACGAACCCCGATTAATCGGATGCCGTAAGGAGCGAACAGCTCGGCAATCTCGCCAATTTTTTTTTCATTCCGGCTGCTGAGCACAATCTGGGGAATGGATGTCATTTCGGAATCGCTCGCTGCAGTATTTTTGAGTGTTTCGGGTTGTGAAAATGGTGAACACGATTGAGGGGGGACGCTCGAAAAACCTCTTGCTCTCGGTTGGTTTGACTTTGGATGAAGTGTGGTCCCGTTCCAAAAAAGAAACAGCACCGCGTCGCAGCAGGCTCTGATGCGATGGTACCCCTTTGATCTTGGTTACCATGACCCTGTTTGGAGGAAATGGTGTTCGCATGCTCGATCGTCGGAGATTCTGACCGAAAGTGCAATTTCAGGAAAGAGGCATTTGGGCTGGCACGCTTGAATGCAGAGCGTCTCTACGAAACAATCTGCGTTGTGAAATCTCTTTTTAGAATCGGCCATGAATCCGATTTTCACTTTTTTCAGCGGGTCTGATGATGAATTGGTTGCGGTGGTCTCGTTCCAGTTGGGTCTTCGTTCTGTCGATGTCGCTCTGCTCGCCCGCATTCGCCCAGCGGGAATTGAAAGAGATTCCGATTCCGGATGCCGAAGAAGAACGGAAAACGTTTGTGCTGCCGGAAGGGTTCGAAGTCAACCTGTTCGCGGCAGATCCCGGGATTCATAAGCCGATTCAAATGAATTTTGATCCCCAGGGCCGGCTCTGGATTGCCGCTTCCGAGGTTTATCCGCAAATTGCACCGGGACAAAAGGCGACGGATAAGATTTTGATTCTGGAAGATACCGACGGTGATGGGGTCTCGGACAAAACCACGGTCTTTGCTGAAGGACTGCTGATTCCCACCGGGATCGAACCGGGGGATGGCGGGGTCTATGTGGCGAACAGCACCGAATTGCTGCATCTCAAGGATACTGACGGCGACGGCAAAGCCGATCAGTCGCGGATTGTGTTGAGCGGGTTCGGTACCGAAGACACCCACCACATCCTGCACACGTTTCGCTGGGGGATGGATGGCCAGCTCTACATGAATCAGTCGATCTACATTCACAGCCATGTCGAGACCCCGTTCGGGGTTCGTCGACTGAATGCTGGGGGAGTCTGGCGGTTCCGTCCAGAAACGATGAAACTCGATATTTTCGCCCGGGGCTGGGTCAACACTTGGGGTCACACTTTTGATCGCTGGGGACAGTCGTTTGTGACCGATGGTGCCGGGGGCGAGGGAATCAATTACGTCGTTCCGGGGGCAGCCTATCCGACGGTCTTTGGTGTGCCGCGCATTCTGCATGGACTGAATCCAGGAAGCCCCAAGTATTGCGGCCTGGAAATGATCGATGGACGACATCTCCCGGATGACTGGCAGGGAAATCTGATCACGCATGATTTCCGTGGTCATCGTGTCTGTCGGTTTGTGCTGAGTGAAGACGGAGCGGGGTTTGCCGCCCGGCAGCAACCCGACCTGATCAGTTCTCAGCACGTCGCGTTTCGCCCGATCGATGTCAAGCAGGGGCCTGACGGAGCCATCTATATTGCCGACTGGTACAACCCGATTATCCAACACGGCGAAGTCGACTTTCGTGATCCCCGTCGTGACCACACTCATGGTCGGATCTGGCGTGTGACCGCCAAAGACCGGAAAACGGTCGAACGCCCCAAGTTCGCCGGAAAGCCCGCTGCGCAATTGCTGGATTCGCTCAAGTCACCCGAAAGCTATGAACGTCATCATGTGAAGCGCGTGCTGAAAGAGCAGGGGGCTGAGCAGGTCATTCCCGCACTCGCCCTCTGGGTGAAAAAACTCGACCCCAGCGACCCGCAGTTCGAGCATCATCGACTGGAAGGGTTGTGGATGTACCAGAGTCTGGATGTCCCCAATCCCGCGTTGCTGGAAGCGGTGCTCAAGTCGAAATCACCTCAAGCCCGGGCTGCAGGAGCGCGCGTGATTCCCCAGTGGAAAGAACAACTCCCCTCGGCGCTGGTCTGGCTGGAAACGCTGGTGGCCGACGAAAATCCTCGCGTGCAGATGGAAGCGGTACGAGCCTTGTCCGAATTTCCCGAGCTGAAAGCGGCAGCACTCGCGCTCCGAGCGGCAGACCGGGTCCAGGATCAGTTTGGTGACTACGCCCTGTGGCAGACCAGCCGCGAGCTGGCCCCAGTCTGGCTGCCGGAAGTCGTTGCGGGGAAGTTTGATTTCGAAGGAAAATTTCCTCGGATGCTCTTCGCCGTCCGTTCCGCCGAAGCGGGTCCGGCCATTCCGGCACTCGTTCAGAAGCTGCGAGACAAACAAGTCCCTGCGGAACTGGAAGGTCAATTGATGGAAACGCTGGGCCAATTGGGTGGCCCCGATGATTTGCGTTTGGTTTTTGATCTGGCAACTTCGCCGACAACACCCGCCCCGCAAGCGGCGACGATGTTATCGACGCTGGCGGAAGCCAAACGAAAGCGTGATGTCCAGCCGGCTGGTGATCTTGGTACGTTGGTCAATGCCTTAAAGTCGCCGGATGCCGCGCTGCAGCAGGCGGCGGTCGATTGCATCGGCACCTGGAAACTTGAAGCCTTGCGGGCTCCGGTGACAGCGATCGCGAAGAATTCCGAATCCGAATCGTCGGCTCGTATTGCGGCGATTCGGGGCCTGGCCCAACTGGGGGGGGAACCCAGCAAGCAATTACTCATGACGCTGGCGACCGCGAATGATCCCGAAACGCTGCGGACCGTCGCCATTACTTCGCTGATTCCGCTGGATACCGTCAACGCCGCCGCTCTAACCGTGAAGACGTTGATCGGTTCGAAAGAGATCGGCACCCAGGCGAGTCTGATGAATGCCTTTCTGCAGCACAAAGGGGGGCCTGATATTCTGGCCGCGGCACTCAATGACCAAAAACTTCCCGAGGATGTGGCCAAGATTGCCTTGCGAATGATCACCGGCTCGGGTCGACAAGAACCGAAGTTGACCGAGGCACTTAGCAAAGCGGGCAACATCGTGAATGCACCGAAGATGTTGTCCAAAGACGAGATGGGGTCGTTGGTCGCTACCATCAAGGAACAGGGAAATGCCGCACATGGGGAATTGATTTTCCGTCGTGCCGAGCTCAATTGTCAAAAATGTCACGCGGTCAGTGGCGCTGGTGGCAAGGTGGGGCCGGACCTCATGAGTGTCGGCTCGAGTGCCCAGGTGGACTACCTGGTTGATTCGATTCTGGATCCGAACAAGAACGTCAAGGAAGGGTATCAATCACTGGTCGTCGCCACGGACGAAGGAAAAGTTTTGACCGGGATTAAAGTTCGTGAAACCGATACCGACTTGCTGTTAAGGGATGTCGAAGACCGTGAATTCGCCATCCCGCTGAAATCGATTGAAGAGCTAAAATCAGGAACCTCACTGATGCCCGTCGGGCTGGTCGATAAATTGACCCGCTCGGAATTGATTGATCTGGTGCGGTTCATGTCCGAATTGGGGAAACCAGGCCCCTACGCAGTGGTCACAGCGCGGATTGTCCGCCGCTGGGAGACCCTGCAACCGACCAATGAAACCTACCGCAAATTGATCCGGACGAGTGACTCGCAGGTGATTGCCGAAGATGCGGGACTGACTTGGGTCCCGGTCTACAGCACCGTGGGTGGAGGATTGCCTGCAAGCGATGTCCTCGATTTCACACTGAAGGGTCGCGTTGCGATTGCCGACCGTAAGTTTGGATTTGTTCGATGTACCATCAACGTCACCACCCCCGGTCAAGTTGGTTTGAAGTTGAACGACGCCAGCGGACTCGATCTCTGGGTTGACGGCCAGCCGGTCGATCCTGCGACCACGTTAGCGATCCCGTTCGAAGTCGGTGTTCATCGGGTCACATTGGGGGTGAATCTGTTAACGCGAACGGTTCCGTTGCGAGTTGAACTGAGCGACTTGGAAGGCTCAAAAGCCCAGGCTCAATTCGCAGGGGGGAAATAAGCCTCAGCGTAGGACCGTTTTGATCTCGAAAAGATCCTGGCTCTCCTTGAGATTCGTTCTCCTTGCGATTCGTTCTCAAGGAGAGCCAGGTTTTCTCAATGTCATCTCATCCGAAATTCAGCAATCGCGATGATCCATCACGACAACCTTCGTGATCGAATGCAGAGCAACCGAAATGGCGACGTGTTCGAGGAATGTCTGCTGCCAATGAGGCTTACGGTCAGCGCCAAAATCAACCACGGGTGCAATCCCAGCGCCGGCAAGGCAAACGTGGTCATCGAGTTTGTGGAACTTCGGCTCCATTCGGGAATGGATCACATTTGGATACCGCAAATCAACGTGTCAGCTCGGCGAATTCAGGATTGCCTCGGCCATAGCGATCCCGCTGAGGAAGGCACCTTCGATGCGGGGGCCGCCGCACCAGTCTCCGCAGAGGCCGAGTCGCTGCTTGGGATCAAAAATTGACCGCTGTTCCAGGGGCTTACGAGGGATGGCAAAACGCCAGCGATGAGCAGCCAGCGCCACAACGGACTGGGGGCTCTGCCGGGTGACTTGCCAGAATTCATCGAGCAGCTCTCTGGCAACCTGATCGGCAGGCTCTTCCAGATGTTCTTTCGTCCACTCGGGTGAGGCATGCAGGACCCAGCAGTCACTGGTGTCACGGCCCGGTTTACTGGAATTGCGCGCCACCCACGTGAAAGGGGACTGATGGACGAATGCGGCATCATACGGCACATCGAATCGCTGCTCGAATTGAACCATGACAGCCCAACATGGGGCCAGTTCGACATCACCAATCAGGGCTTGGGTCGCTCCCAGATTCGCTTGAGTCAACTGGATCGCCTGTTGAGGCGGAATCGCCAGTACCAATCCCCCAAATGGCCCGTACAGAACTTGATTGCTGTCAGTCAAACCCCAGCCATCGTCGAAAGAATGGATCGACTGAATTGTGCAATTCAGGTTCACGTTCAACTTGCTGGCCAGCGATTTGGCGATGGAATTCATGGCAGGAAGGCCAACATAGCGATCGATCGGCTCGTTAAGCTCTGAAATCACCCCCTGTTCCAGGCGGATGATCCGGCCTAACCAAAGTGCCGCAGTCCCGGCAAGACACCACCGCTCGACCTGCTCGCGAAACTGCGGATCGCGGACTGTGAAATACTGGGCGCCATGATCGAAAGCGGCTCCCGATTCGGTACGGCGCGTGGCCATGCGGCCACCAACACCGCGTGATTTTTCGAAGAGCGTGACCGGAATGCCAGCCGCCTGTAAAGCCCCCACGCAGGCGAGTCCCGCCATACCAGCACCGATCACTCCGACGGACTTGATTCGATCCATAACCACGTTGTCTCCAAAAAGGTTGTCTCCAAAAAGATTTCCGCCCGAATTCCAGACCGTGAAATCTGCGGATCAAGGATCGAGATGCTTGGCGACGCGGAATCCGAGGTAATGCGAGCGATGCAATGGTTGGTGATTTCGTCGCGAGAAAGACTGGCAGTGGTCTGCGACAAAGTCCCAGCCACCCCCTCGGCACACACGGTTGGAACCGATATCAGGCCCCATCGGGTTGATGACCGCGTTAGGGGCATCGAAAGGGGCGTGTCGGTCTTCGCACCATTCCCAGTTATTTCCATGCATATCGAATAACCCCCAGCCGTTCGGCATTTTGTGTCCTCCAATCCCCGTGCCACTTGCTTGAAACACAGCGTATTTTTCCAGCAATTCTGCGTCATTGCCGCAGGCAAATCGTGTTGTCGTTCCGGCACGACAGGCCAATTCCCATTCCGCTTCGGTTGGTAATCGATAACCGGTCGCTGCGGGAATCAAGCACCATTCGTCGATTTCCTGCTCTTTTTCTCGGTGTTCTCGCTTGTCTTGCAGTAAGATTCTTTCGGTTTTTCCTGTGCGTCGATAACAGAGTTCGAGTCCTTCTTTGCGACTCAGCCAATTACAAAACAATATGGCATCAATCCAGGCGACTTGTTGGACCGGGTGGTCAGGGGTCGGGCTGATTTTCGGATCCGCACCATTGCAGCTCTCCATCTTCTCGGCCTGGGGATCCTGGAGAAACTCGTTAAATTGCCGTACGGTCACTTCGCGGTCACCTAGATAGAAGGGCCGGGTGACCTGTACATGTTGTTCCTCGGCCCCCGCGAGAAGTTTATCGGAAACCGAGTCTTTGCGCTGAAATTCTCCGGGTTTGATTTTTATCAGTGTCAATCCTTGTGAATTCTCGAACCAGTCTCGTCCGAAGCGCCTTCGACATGTGGCTGGCAATGGGGGCAACGGGATCTTGAGTCTCTGCAGTGCAAACGTGGCCGAACTGTGCATCAATGGTTCGGGATCATTTACATACCAATTCTTCAGGACCTCGGCCCAATCCTCCAGCACCTCGTCGACGATCTGATCAGGGTGAAGGCTACCAATCCCCAATCCCATGGCGGACCTTAATTCGGCAGCAGAACGTGAGCGATAGTAAGTTGCTAACCAGCCCAAGTTACCGTTCCAGGTGGAGAACTCGTCGATAAAAATGGTTCGTTGAATCGGATCTGGGCGATCGCGAACCTGACAGATCTCGTTGGCGAATTGGTCAATCCCCATATTCAGGGCGATAATCGAGCGACGGCTCTTGAGTCGCAAGTTTGATTCTGCTTCCGCAGCCAGGACAAGCCTTGCAATGTTTGCCAGCGAGGCTTGTCCTGATGATTTTATCGCCGTGACAAAGTTGTTCAATTCGCTGGGTGAAGCGTATTCCACTTGAGAACAAAGGTAATCCATGTGAACTTGGCCGTAGTCTGCCAAGGCAAATGCCAGCCGGAGCTTTCGCTGCGACCGCGCCGTGGCAAAACGCTGGTTGAGTTCCGCTAACACCTGATTTTGCGGAAGTCTTTTTAAGTCATTCAAGGTCAGCGGAACTGCGGCACCACGGTTATTCTCAACGGCATCCACCGCAATCACAACTTGATTTTTGAGACTGTGTTCGCGTTCTTTTGCCAGCAGGCTGGTCACGGCGAATCCAATCATCAACATCACGGCCAAAAGTCCACCAACTTGAATCGCATGAACCGAGCCCGCTTTGCGTAACATCGCTTGCTGCACAGGGGTTTGTAGCGATTTGGGAATGAACCAGGCTGCGGTGAGGAATTCCCCCAGCGAGGGCAAATAGCGATTGTCGGGTTTGGATTTCCAAATTTCCGCCCGTTCGATCAATCGCAATTCCGCCCGGCCGCGACGAGTCCCCTGCTGCTGTTGAATTAGCCATTGTCGGATGGAAGGGACCAGATAGTCATGCGTCAATTGATAATACTTCTGGCTGTCAGTGGATCGCTCGAATTCCTCTGGATTCAAGCTCCCCTCGGGATTTGTCGGAGTAATCAACCGAACCTCGCTGTCGAGGATCCGCAGCAATTCACGAAAGGCATCCATCGACCGGGTATATCCAGCTGCCACAAGCAATTCATATCTTGATCGCATGTGTCCCTTGATATCGGCTCCGGATTCCGGGAGCAGGGCTTTCAGTACGCCAATCACACCAGGCAGGTGACATTGATAAGCGGCGGGGGCCGTCGCGGCACTAAAGGTCGCATCCAAAAAGGCCATTCCCACCCCTTCCGTTCCCCCGACCTCATTCAGTGCAGCCAGTGTCCAGGGCTTGTCCTTCATCATTTCTGCGAAGAGTGCGAGTCGAATACAAATCACTTTTCCCTGTTGCGCCATTCCGGAAACCGAGGCTTTCAGGAATTCATCCTGCTGCAGACTCTCGTGGCTTTGGTTCTGCGGTAGTACTTGAAAGGCTTGACCATATGCGGCGAGCACGCGGATTGCATGGAAGGCCGGAAAGAGATCCACTGCCGCCAGGTTTTTTGATTCCACGAGGGGAACTTCCAGCTCTTGCATGAACCGCGAGGCGCCCATCCAGAAATCATCCCTCACCATGAAAATACTTTGCAGGCTGGTCCCATCGCAATGACGCAGCGACTGAACCAGTTCGGCATCCTGTTCGATCCGATTTGCATGCAGCCACTGCTCGAACTGGTCGATGACAATCAGCAGTTTTTTCCCTTCTGGAAGCAGTTGATCGCGCCGCAAGGCGAGCATTGATTCCTTGAGCCCCATCGTGCTGGACAGACGGGGACACTGGTTTCGAAGCGATCTGAGCAAACGGACTTCGGTCTCGTTGGCGGTCGCTTCGATGTAAACTGCCAGAATGTTCTCAGACAGTCGAGGCAATAATCCCGCCTTCATCAACGAGGACTTGCCGCACCCTGATGGACCATAAATCAGCCCAGCCGCAAAGGTGTGATCCGGATTCCGCGATTCAATCCGGGTTTTCCAGAACCGTAAACTGTCCGGTACTCCCCTGCGATCACGCGGTCCCGGCAGCAATTCCAGAAAAAACGCGGCGTCATCCGCCTCAAAAGACCGTAATCCTTTCGGCTCAATCGTAATCGAGGTTGGAATCGACGTATTCAGCATGGCCGGAGTGACATCGTCATCCGCCGCGAGGGGTTCCAAGGATTTGGTGAATAGCACTGATTGTTGGGGGGAAAAAAGGGGATTCCCCGAGCCAATCCCTGTCAGCAAATCGCCTGGAGGTTGTTGCTCGGCCAGAAACGATCGCAAATCGGCAGCCAGTTCTTGGGCAGTCGGATAACGATCCTGAGCGCGCTTGGAGATGGCTTTGACGCAGATGCGATCGAGCTCGACTGGAATTCGTGCGTCAATCTGGCGGGGGGAGGGTGGTTCAAACCGAGAGACCCGCTCTCGCAATTCCGTGGTGGTTTTTCCCCGAAAGGGACGTTGTCCAACCAGGAGTTCGTAGAGGACGACGCCCAAGCTGAACAGATCGGACCGACTGTCGACCCGATGACCCTCGCCGCGCGCCTGTTCGGGACTCATGTAAGCCGGGGTCCCAGCAAATCGTGGGCCGGTTCCTAAATCCTGCTCCCGAAGCACCAACCCAAAGTCGGCGACATAAACGGTCCCCTGATGATCGAGCAAAAGATTTCCCGGCTTGATATCCCGGTGTACCAATCCCTGCTGGTGAGCGTGCTGGAGTGCATCGGCAACCGTCGCTACCAATTCGACTGCCGTTTTCAACTGCAGTCGAGATTGTTCGAGTCTTTTGGCGAGATCGGTCCCGTCGATGTACTTGGAAACGACAAAACAAGGAAAATGGTGGGTATGCCCGACATCATAAACCGGAACGATATGTGGGTGATCAAGGCTTGCCACGGCCTGAGCTTCGGCCAGGTAGGCCGCTTCCACCTCGGCGCGATCCAACAGGTGAGCATGCGGAACCTTGATTGCTACCGATCGGGTTAACTCGCAATCCTGGGCTAGATAGACCACACCAAACCCACCCTCACCCAACAATCGCTCAACTCGGTAGCGACCGATGCACTCTGGCAACGTGCGCGGTGCATTGCTGATTCCGAGTTTGTCCAGCGATCGGGGAGTCCGTTCGATCAAGGGTTTCTGAGAGTCTGCTGCTGCCAGCAATTCTTCGACATCCCTTCTCAATCGGGAACCGTCCCTGCAGGCATTCGCCACAAACTCGGATCGTGAGGATCCAGGAGTTTGCTGGAGAGCCAGTCGCACGATTTTCATCGCGTCAAGAGCAGGCGCACACAAGGTCTCGTCCTTGATCAATTGACCAGAATTTGCCTGAATGCGCTGCGTCATGCGACTGGACCTGCTTTCTCAGATGCGTGTTTACGGAACGGGTTATGAAGAGTTGCGGATGCCCGACTGCAGGATGATCTCGTTAATCCAGCGTCCAGGAAAAAACGAAGTCAAACCCTAAAAAACTCTTCCGATCCTTCCCTCTTTTAATGACATAATTTTACCCAAATCGTCGCCAAATACCATCCCTCACTTCACGAGTTGCTTCATCACCCAAATGTCGGTGACATAATGGCGTTGCCGCCAGTTGAGGTGCTTTTCGTCCAGTGGTTCCCAGGTCAGTTTGATGCGACCATCCTGCAGAGCCTGAGCTGGGACTTCAAAAAATTGTTCGCTCACTTCACCGTAGGTTTCCCCGGTGTTAATCAACCGGGCTTTGACTCCGTCGATCACCAGGGGTGAGCTTCTCTGAGCACACAATTTGACCACGTAACTCGCCGTGGTATCCAAGTCGTTGTACAGGATTCCGCCGGGCACATTGTCGAGATAAATATGCCAGCCCTGACGCAGGCCATTTCTTTTTTCGCCCATCCATCGCTGCGTTGGGGTCGGTAGATCGTCATCATGTCGCATGGCGTCCCCGGCCAACAGCAATTTCACAACGCGGGGTGAGCGACCGACGTGGCCGATCACATCGTAGTACCCTCGTTCTCCGTGATTTTCCCAATCCCGAATCGCCGCAATGCGCTGCCGCTGTCGGTTGGCATCAGAGAGTTTCAAGAGCGCCTCAAACTGATCCTCAAGCCACCAGCGATTGTTTAGCGGATAGTCGAGAAAATCGATCACCGCGCCTCGTTCATACCCTGAAGCATGGTACTTGGGGACACTGGTTTGTAATCCGATTGACTGGAATAACTCGTCGCCAAATGCGAGTAATCGGGCCTGAATCGCGGCATCAACCGGTTGGCTGGTGGCTTGTTCCAAAATGGCACGCGCCCGTTGAATCGACGCTGCAACACCCTGCTTGTCCGTATCCGACAGGGCCTTGAGGGCCTGTTGTTCCAGTTCGGTTTCATAAAGTAACCGCGATCGGGTGTAGGCATCGTAGTACGCTCGGAACAGGTGCATTCGAAATCGCCAAGGGCTTCCTGCATGCTCAATCTGCCGCTCCAGTTCCTTCCATAAGGCGAGCGTTGCCGAAATGCCTCCGTTGTCGGCCAGGGAACCGCGCATGTCTGTTTCGAGAGCAAACAAGGCATCGGCCCCCATCTCGGCGACCTCGGACTGAAAGAAAAATCGGGCATAGTCCATCGCGACTTGACGAGGACTGACAGAAGGATTCCAGCCAAGTTGCGACCAAAGATTCTTGTTAAAGTCATCGTGGACGCCATCCGAATAGGTCAGAAAACCGTCGGTAAAGGTGTAGTCCATCGTGTAGATCTGCGTGTAATCGACTGGCCGTGGGTTAACACATTCTCGCCCAAGCGTCAGGCCGAGTGCCGGGTCGAGCCAGGGGACGGGATACTGACAGCGGACCACATGCGTGATGTCGGGATACCAGCGTAGCTGATACGGTTTTGGCAGGCGGCGACGTGTGTATTCCATCGGGGGACTGCTGGGGCCCATCACCAACCCGCCAAACCATTTGGGCTGCTGTTGTTCGAGATACTGATAGAGAAAGTCGACATCATCCGCTTTGAAATGTTGCAGCGACAACCAGATCTTCACCTGCGGATGATACTCGGTGGCGAGTTTGGCCATTCGTTCCAAGTGCGGCAAAAGGACATTCGCCTTGTTGTTACCGGGATCACCCCCCGGCACAAAGATCGCGTCGAGGCGTTTCACCTGTTGGTAAAACGCTTCCTGCTGAGCAAGAAACTCGACTTCTTTTGCTTCGTCCGGCAGATGGACCAGGACCGGAACCCAGATCCAGTGATCGAGATCGTACTTGTCGCAGAGTTCGGCAAACTTGAGGTTCATCTCGCTGCGCGGATACTTCATCAGCGGGTTCAGGGTCTCTTCCTGCCAGGGGATGTTTTCCACGGCATTGGCTCCGAAGATGACCATCTCGCGAAAGTATTGTTCGAACTGTTCATGTGTCCACGCATCCCAGCTGTTGGCGGTGTCGCGATAGCCAATCTGATGTCCGCGCAAAGGGCGGTCAGGAGCCTCGGCCGCCTGAAAGTCAGCGGCAAGCGAAACTTCTCCCTGTTTCCATTTCAAGTTTCGCAGCAGCTTTCCGACTGCGAACATGGCTCCGCGTGCATCGTACCCGGTCACGGCCACAATCCGGGGTTGGCCGTTGGCGGGGGGAATGATCCGCAGCGAAAAGGCCTCGGCCTTCTGCGGGACGGATTCGAGTGCCGAGCGAACTTCCCCCTGCCAACCGGGGGGGCGCGAAATGGTCGAGATGGCAATGATGGTGTCGGTCCCCTTAGGCCATTCCGAGCGGATCATCCAATTCACACCAGTCCGACGAGCGACCTCTTCGGTGAGAATCGTAGGTGCAATTTTTTCTGCTGCAGGACGTTCACCTGGGCCAATGACGACGACCGCTTTGGTCAGATCGATCGATTCGGCTCGTGCGGGAGTTGGCAGGATGATTGAGGCCAATAGCAGGCAGATACTGATGGAGCGAAGCATCAAAAATTCCTTGTTCTGGTCGATTAACAAGCAGCAAGCCGGCTTGATTGAGATCAAGATCGCGAAAGCATCACGGTTCAGCCTGGTCGTGATCCAGCTTTGAAGCGGTAAAACCAGCCGCGTCATGACCTGTTGTGCAGGGGGCCAAGATTAAGAGTACAGGGAGTTGCGATCGAAGTCACGGCAAGCACAAGCAATCACCTGCACAGCAGACGAAGAGCACCGCTTCTTGGAGGACTTCGGAGCAGTGGTAACGGCCAACTTGCCACTGCTTGTCCGCTTTGGGACAAGCAGTGCCGAACGTCGCGATGCACAGAACCTCAAATTCGACAATCACTGTGTGACGATCTCGTGTCGCCATGGTCACACGGCAGGTCAAGCCGTTGAAAAAGGGTTACGAAAAAATTATGGAATCTTTTGCATTCTCTGTCGATCCAATTTTCGGCCCAGACACCGACAGCAACTCCGCGCGAGGAGCAACAAGCGAAAGAAATTCCGACTATTCAGATACCGTCCATGGTTCTTCGATCCATTGTGCGTCATCGTCATTGACGAACTGCACCCCCTTCGCATCAAACACTTGATGGATTTTAGATTTCTCATAACGTTCTGAGAGTAAAGACAGCGTTGAGTATTCTGTACCAGTCCAATCTCGATCCCAAGCGTGGTTAAAGTATTTGTCCAGGTCCTCAAACATCATTGCATCGCGCAGAAAGCCGAAAATTGTGCTCGCTTCCATGTGCTTCTTGTAGGCCGAAATGAATTCCGGTGAGAGCAATAAATCGAGTTCCTTGAACGTTTTAATGCCAAAACGTTTCAATTCGTCGATGGTGTCACCTGCAATCCCCTCAATATGTTCAACTTCTTCGAGGCTTAACGCGCCCAGATGGTCTGCGGCATATTTTTCCAGTGACAACGAATTTATCTCGATGTCCAGCTCTCCCTTCTCGGTCCGCTTTTGAAGGTCCGAGGTGTAAATCGCAATCTCTTTGGTGATCGAATCAAATCCGCCGTCCGCAATTTCGAGCAGTCCAGCATAAAGGTTGAGCCGTCGTTCAATATCTTCCGGCAACCTGGCTGAAAACTTGTACGTTCGATCATGTGCTAACTCGGCCCACGCGTGCTGGAGTATTGTTCGGATTTGTACCTCGAAGTTCAGGTTCGCAAAGTCCCCGTATTCTGCCAGCGAAATACGATCCGACTTCAACTTGCAAACGTAATGTACTGAGCGATATCCAATTCGATCAACACCCAAGGCCGATGCTTTATCGAGACTATTCTCCCTGTCGATTTCGAATTCCTCTTCCATGAGAGCGCAGACCTCATCAATCTGTGAATTGAAGAAGGTGATGACTCGGATACCAGTTAGATCAGTCAGTTCAACTTTCGGGTCACGGTAATTCTTTCTACGAATCTTCTCTTGAATTCCCTCGACTGCTTTTGTGCGTCCGCTCACGTTGAGGACTTTGATGGATTTCCGTTCGAGTAATTTATTCAGCATGTCAACGATCGTTAATGTCAATTGTGTATGCTTCTGGTGCAATGGCGGGAGCCAATCGGTGTTTGACATGCTTTGTTTCCGTTCTGAGGAGGAAAATGGCTCGTCGCCTGAATTTGTCTGTGAATTTTGGCTCGGGTCGCTTACCAAGTTGGAGGGGACTCGTTGTGACAAAACGTTGTCTGTCCGCGTCGTTTGATCAATCCATCCGTTCCGACACAATTCGTTCTGTACCCGCACACGACTGCTCAATCGATTCAGTCAGGATTCCGGGCATGCTCGACTCGCCCCCCGACCTTGAACTGATGTCGGCTGGGATGTCACGGCATGGCTGAATAGGCGCGGTGTGAAGTCAACTTCATCATCCCAGAGCGTGAGGGGTCCTGTCATCGGGAGCTTGACCCGTTCTTGAGGGGCGCGTTCATGAGCGGCAGCGACGTGGTTGAGCCAGGTGCGCATCTCGGAACGACTCACCCGTATCTCGCCGTAATGTTGATGTTGGATGGCTTCGAGTTCGGATTCGCCGACAACTTCGCGGTGAGCGGTCAAGTAGTGGGCAAGGCGGGGTCCCATCCAGAACCGGGTGGTCGAGGCAAACACAAGCGATCGTACAACACACAGGGCGGGAAATGGGTTGTCCTCAAGGTTGATTTCCAGCGTTCGATCAATCAACCCCTCAAAGAACCGGTCATCCCCCGAATAGATAGCACGCCTTCGCCCCGGTTCGGCCCACAGGTCTACCGCGATTGCCTCCAGATTGAAAAACGTTGTGCGAGGGAGTGTTTGAAAGTTCGCCTCAAGTTCCTGATCTTGAACAATAGCCCAAGTCTGGTCCACAGGCCATAAGTCGAAATGCCAATCGCTTCGCTGCAGCTGAAGTCCGCCGAAGCGTGTTTGGCGAACAACATGTTGTTGCAACCGTTCCCTGAGTGTCTCCATGTTCGCATTCGCGACGACGATATCCAAATCTCGAGGTCTTCCAAATCGCGGAGTACGTGCCAACCGACCAAGCATTAAGGAACGAAGTGTGCCGCCAAAGATGACCGCTGGAACGGCCAACTTCTTCAGATCGCACGCCATTGCTGCAATTCCCGACCGCCATTGGACATCGGGGCGCTGAAACAGCGACACAACGTCTCTTAAGAGCGTCCGTTTGAGAATCGAAATCTGCTCCCGCCTATCCATTCATTAAGTCTCTGTGAAGCTCTGTCGCGAATGTGTCTGTCATCCCTGACACGTAATCTGTCACAAGTAACAACCGATGATACATCTCTGGCAAGTTTGGCTGTTCTTTCACCCAATGCTGAAACACACGCCGGTAGTTATCCGAAAGAAGCGCGCCCGCTTTCCCAGGGAACTTTTTTGCCTTCGGGGCACCGGTCAATGGTAACTCCTGTGCACCCTCCCAAAACAGGTCCATTAAATCGCAGATTACCTTTCGCCCTGCGAGTTCGAGCTTGAGATTCGGCGGAGTCGCGTAAGCTCTTGTGCGGGCAATCGTTTTCAGCTGTTCGACGAGCACCTGTGCTGTCGAATCATCGATCAATTCTTTGCGATACGTTCCCGACATGATTGCATCGTAATTCGTTTTGAAAACCTCGATGCTCGCTTGCACCACCACGTAGATTGATGCTGTACGAAATGCAGACGCATAGACATCGCACGGTAGGCCAGCAGGGACACTCTCTCCTCCCGCCTTAAGGATCCTCTCGGCGCCCTGAAGCGCCGCGCTGATTGCGGGGTCTTTCGCGTCGTCAAGAGAATAGCGCACATCCGGCCATGTGAGGATGCGTTTCCGCACAGCATCCTCAATGTCAGCCACTGAATAAACCGCGTCATCGGCCGCTTCCACCAAAAACGTGATGGGATTGCGTGCCTCTCCTGTTCCCGTCTTTTCTCGGACATCGGTTACGATGTCCACTTCGCTGGCGAAATAGCCAGGCTTGATATACGCATGATCATGTTCGTTGAGGGCATTCGATGCGGCGATGTACTTGCATGATGCCGAGAGTGTGCCATAGGTGAGGTTCAGGCCATAGAAATCCGCCAGTATCTGCAGCTTAGTGACGAGTCGAAACGCCTGTGCGTTTCCCTCGAATTGTCGAAAGTCCGAAACGAGTTGTTGATTTCCGCCAAGAGTTTCTAGCAGTGGATCGCGGCGTGTGCCATCGGCCTGGGTTTCCAGCGGAAACCGTGTCTGGAACCAATGACGAATTGCATCTTCGCCTGAGTGGCCAAATGGCGGGTTCCCGATGTCATGAACAAGCCCGCATGTTGCGGCGATTGCCTCAATCGAGCGATCCATACCGGCATCGATTTCTTTTTCTGCCAAGAGCCATTGGCTGGCAGCGATCCCAAGACCGCGGGCAACTGCAGAAACCTCGAGTGAGTGAGTTAAGCGAGTGCGGACTGCGTCGTTTGGGTCGAGTGGGAATACCTGGGTCTTGTCCTGTAGTCGTTTGACTGGCGTCGAAAAGATCGCGCGATCCCAATCTCGTTCAAACTCGGCGCGATGATCGCCGGGATTTGTCGAACGACGCCGTCGTTCCTTATTCAGCAGATTCTTCCATTCCATCATACTTGCGCCTTTCGTCTTGAAGGATGATGCGCCGTTCGTCTTTGCGGACGAATTGTACGCATTGAGGCTCCCGACCGCACCTGACCGCTCAGAAGACGCGGTAGTAGGTGGTCGCGAAGGGTTGAGAGTTTGCAGGAATTGGAGTTCATTGCGACACGCATCTCGAATACCAGCGAGAAAACGGTATCAAAGCCGTGAAACATCGCCAGTCGCGACCAGCAAACCGGCAACGGAAAGAAGTCTTCAAGGGTCGTTGCCAGAATCCTCGACTCGGAATCCATCCTATTAATCAAAGAAGTTTAACGGAGTGCTTACCGCTTCATCAACCAGATGTCGGTGACATAATGTCGATCGCGCCATTTGAGATGGGATTCATCGAGAGTTTCCCAAGTCAGTTTGATTCGTCCGTCACGACTCGCTTCCAGGGGGACCTCAAACACCTGTTCCGTCACCTTATCAAATGTTTCACCGGTCTTCAGCAATCGGGCTTTGATACCATCGATCACCAACGGGGATTCCCGCTGAGAAAAGAGTCGGACCACATAAGGGCTCGTGGTATCGAGGTTGTTGTAGGTGATTCCCGCAGGGACGCTGTCGAGGTACGCATGCCAAGCCTGGCGGTTGATGCTTTTG
>Ga0114978_10001000_pt1 | contig 23714 bp, 15 predicted proteins | sample S_140212_EF_Meta_FD_87027 | JGI IMG/M metagenome (GOLD analysis project Ga0114978, IMG submission 87027) | Freshwater microbial communities from Lake Simoncouche, Canada to study carbon cycling - S_140212_EF_MetaG | ecosystem: Environmental > Aquatic > Freshwater > Lake | place: Lake...
AAAATATTAATAAAATATTAATAAAATATTAATAAAATATTAATAAAATATTAATAAAATATTAATAAAATATTAATAAAATAATAAAATAAAAGTCATTAAATATTTTATAGTTATATTTTAATATGATGAAAGAAAAAACTAAAACTAAATCAAAATCTAATTCTTTAAAACGTTCACTCAAGATACTAAAAGGTGGTGAAGATGCTCAACCGAAAGAAGAAACAAAATCTTCATTTTTTGACTTTTTAAATAAGCGCGATATTAAAAAAACAGAAGAACCCTCGTCATTATCAAATGGAGCCGACACCGAAAACGACAAAGACGCAAGTATCACGATTAAATCAAATAAAATATTATCTATTTTATCTCCAACCGAAACAGCATCTATTTCAAGTTCTAATGGAGAAGCACCTGCATCAACATCATGGTTCATATTTAGAGTAGTTGTTGTTCTACTTATAGTTCTCGCATTTATTCTTAACTTGACGGGACATTTAGATAGCGTTGTAGAAGAATTTAAGGCATTTTACGATAAAAATATTGCACCATTATTAGTGTCTATCGGATTAATAAAAGATACTCCTATTGTAGCTGAAAAAAAGGGGGATTCATTACCCGGCAATGCATCCAATACAGGAACAAACACAATAAGTCAATTAGAAAAAAATGTGGGCACTAAGCCTACAACAACTACTCCATCAACAACAACTTCACCAACTACCTCTACAACAGAAAAAGTTTCTACTAATATAAACTACGTAGATCCTGTTATAAAGCCGATTCCAATACAACCAAGTGAAAGGCGTACACCCTTAATAAATAAAGGCGAATCGGCGCGTCCTCCCGCATCGTCTCCGGCCGCTTATCAAGAGGAAACAAACCGCGAAAAACAAAAGCAAGAATCCGTGAAGAAAGCACTTGAATATGCTCTTAAAAATCCGAACCCGAATCCGGTTGCAGATGATGCGACAAGTAGCACACAAATACCGAGGACGAAATCGGGCTATTGTTATATAGGAGAAGATAGAGGATTTAGAAGTTGTATAGAAGTCTCAAAAGATATGAACTGTATGTCGGGTGATATTTTTCCTACGATGGATGTATGCGTAAATCCGCGCCTTAGGGTATAAGTTGTTAATAAGTATATTACAATACATAAAAATATTAAACTACGTAACAAATATTATTATAGATTTTAAATAAGTATATAATAATATAATATTACAATGTCTGCACCGTCACCACCAACCAATCTAACAGCCGTAGCTTCGGATGGGGGAACCGTTAGTTTATCCTGGAATGCATCTACGTCGCCACCAGTTATATCATATACTCTGCAATATAAAGTCGGCGGATTCGGCGACTGGATGACACTAGATGTAGTATCAGTAACAAGTTACACCATCGCCAATTTTCAGAGCGTAGCTGTAGTAAATAATAGTATAACATACTGTTTCCAAGTATATGCTACGAATTCAGTCGGTAACAGTGCACCTTCCAATATCGCCGAAGCTATGCCCTTTAATAATGACCTACCTACGCGTTTATGGGCACGCTTTGAACCAAACTGTCCTAGTTTTAAAATAGAGGCGAATAGCATAGCTAATACAAGCTATGATATGCAACGTAAATCAAGTGTTTTACAGTGTCCCTTAAATGGACGTCTAAATTTTACGAAAGCAATGCTATGGTCGATGGCGTCTAGAAATGAACTTACGCGTCAAAAGGCATGGGCTTCGCAATCAGATACAAATACATATCCGAATATTACAAATATAAGTGATGCGGTGGGAGTAGGACTGAGACAAGTCAATAATACACTAACGTGTTGGAATACCGTCTCTCCTATTATTTGTACCTCAACTACTGCATCAAATGTACCGGGCAATCCTGCTATACTTTGTTACAACGCAGAGGCACCGTTTAATAACTATAGAAGTCCAAAAACATATGCAGCTGGAAATACGAAATGGCCAATGTTTTCTACAAAATAATACTACATTAGTTTACAGAAGGTACATCATTTTGGTCAAAATACCATCTATCAGCCAAGTACCTTGGTCTGTTAAAGTCATCATCAAAACTATTCGACGCTGATTTCATATTAGGACCAGTGACAAGAATATCCTGTATTTCAGCAATACTTATCGCGTTATTATAATAGGTCAAGTTCGACAAATATCCCGCAAATCCGCCATATAAACATACGTTCACATCGTCATAGTTCTGTTTTACAACATCCTTCATAATGCGTCTCTTCGTTAAACGCCCATTAACATATATATCACAATTTTTACCTTGGACGCGTATTACAACATTCATCCATTTTGCAATAGGCAAATCATTTATGTCTATCATGTCACTCATGGGGTCATCAAAGGAATTCATTATTACACGAATTCCGTTATATTTCGGATTTACATATAAACCAGGAGCATTATTTGGGGAAACAATACCATCGTCGTTTGGCTCCTTATTTCCTTTATTAAATACATGGTGATATTTTGTATCATTTGTAAACCCATTTAAATATATCCAAACGGCCCATGTAAATTCTATACCGGTTTTTTCATTATTAGAGCGAATAACCGTAATAGATTTTTTAATATCGGGGTTTTGAGATATAATTGTAGAAGTTGAACCATTTATATATCCATCTACCAATACGACTTTACCGCCGGGAGAAAATAACCAAGTAATAAGGGCGACCATTAGTCGAAACAAAATAGCAAACACTATTATAACCATTAAAAGAAAAGCAATTTTTGCAATCCAACTATTTGATTCTAAAAAATCTTTAGATCCCTCGACTACACTTGCAGAACTAAAATCTTTGAAGCTGGTAGTTCCGGGTAGTGAAATTGGACTAATATTTGCATCTACGGCAGGGCCACGACCGGCGCCGGGGTCTGGAGATGCATCTGCGCCCGGTAATAAATTCTTAAATGATGATCCAAGGTCTAGGGGTTTTGATGATAATTGTTCCGCCATTTATATTTATATTTATATATTAGATATAAAATATTTATATAAAATATTTATATACCGCTTAATATATTACTACTAAAAATAATTAATCAAATAATGATTAATTATTAACTGTTTAATTTTATTCTAATTTTAAATTTTTATCTAAATGCTGAAACTCTTCAAAACAGAGTTATCTTTCAAGAAAGCCAACTCAAGTTTATATCTCTTAAGAGCATTCAAGTCAAATGCGGAATTAGTGTATCCTCTAGAATAAATATCCCATACTTCTTTTGGACTAAATACGTCAGGACTATATACAACGCTTGCAATAAAACCAGAAAACCCGGGTACCTGATAATTATCAGGTGTCTTACTTCCTCCGATAAATATAGTACTGCTGTTTGAAATTGGCGATGCAACAGTGGGCATACTGCAGGTCTTTATTAATTTACCATCGATATAGACATCTATCGCCCGATTATAAACACTAACCGATATATTTACCCACGTTTGTAATGGAAAATTTGTAATACTACAAGTAGATGAAAGTGAATTATATACATTTTCGTTGCTTCCTACAGCGTTGGGATTATCCGGTTCGATATATATATTCAAATCATTAGTAGTTTTTGAAAAATACAAAGCAAAGAAGCATGGACTCTTTGTACCAGGGGCTATAGCTAAAATATTTTTACTATTTCCATAATTTACACCCCAGTCGTCAATATAAGTCCATACCGAAAAAGAGTAGTTATTTTTAGAACTATCCACTACTTTATCAAGTGACATATTAAATAATTCGGTTCCTTTTTGAAAAGACATCAATACCTCCATTGAAGTGAAAAAGTAACTCCATATAATATATAAAAGTATCACAACAATTACAACACCTAATATTAATTTTAAATCCATTTATAATATACACCTAGAAATTTTTCTTAATAACAATAATAATTATAACAACAATAATAACAATAATAATTATAACAACAATAATAACAATAATAATTATTAAATACATGATAGTAAAATTAAAAATAGATTAAATACGGTATTATAACGTTAAACAGTAATAGGAGGATTCATATCTTTCATAGAGTCATACATTAGTTTTATATTTTGTGCTAATATTGGCGTTTTATAATATACTAAATTACACATCTCCCCATATATACCCGGCGATGAACCTATATTCACACCGTTCGGATTCTGATATGGTATTATATTTGGTTCAGATATTACTAAATCTCCGTTTATAAATATATCCATACCACCATCTACAAAATTTATAAAAACATTATTCCACCTTGAGTATATTATTTTTACGTCTCTTTGCGTCTTCTTATTCGGTACTATAACAGTTCGTTTCCCTCCATTAACGTCTGTAACATCGACGGAAAATATAAGAGCACCCTTTTCGGCATTAAACTGAATATCGGGTACATTTCCCAAGTTAATCAGTGAGGTATTCTGAACATATGCTTCATTCGTATTATTCGGGACAGGATGTATATATATCCATGTAGAGACGCCATAGTTTACACTTTTAGCCATAGCCTTCATAGAAGGTGTAATCTGTATGTGATTCTTTCTTTCTAGAGGGTATACTTTATCTGTTAGTACAACCCCGTTACTCGTTATTATCTTATTAAATACTTTTGGAACCAAAAATTTAGATGCTATTAATATAATTTCTATAATTAATATAATTGCAACGGTATACTCTTTCTTTGCTAACTCTAACTGCTCTCTTAATACATTCGAGCAATCAATAATAAAACAAGGAATGTATAAAATTAATTTCAGAATAAAACTAAATATAAATCCCAATCCAGTATTGTTAGATAAAACTAAACTACTAGACGTATTAAAGTTAAATAAACTAAGAACTAATGCAACAAGCCCCATTAACAAAAGAAAATTAATAATACTTATAATTTGGTCTATGGTAGACGGAATAGACATTACCTTAGATAGTGCATAAATAACTAGTCCAAAAACAACGGCAAACCCTATAAAAGACAAACTTATTTTAGATATAAGTTGCGCATAAGGACCAATTTCTTTAACACCAGACCCACCAGACATAGAATAGATTGTTAGAACCAACAGTAACAAACCAATCGCCAAAAATCCAACAAGAGATAAACTTTTATATGTAGTTAAAAACTCAAAACTATTTTTATAGTAAATATAAATTGTAAACCATACATAAAACAAAAATATTGCTAGTAAAAAGTACTTAATTATACCAGTAAATAAAGACTTTATCGCATCACAGTAGAAATTTATATCCATAAGATAAGATGCAAAAGCGTTAGTTGGTGATTTATTACCGATTCCAGTACCGACTGTTGACGTAAATGTCTTAACACCGGATGTACCGTAAAATGTAAAAGCATATAAATAAATCCATCTTGCTAAAAACAATAAGGATAATATTTGGAATACATTTGCGAATAGTCCATTGTCCGTGTATTTATATAAAATATAGTTTATTATACCGAAACCAAATATAACCATTAAATTTATACCCAATGACAAACTATTTGTTGCAATATATGCAATAATATTTTCACCATTTATTATGAACAAAGCACCTAAAATTACTGCGGCCAAAAATAATAATTTTACTTTTGTGCTTATTTTATCCCAATAAAAAACAACACTTAATATAATAGTTGCAAGTATTAACCCAATCAGTAAAGGTAATAAAACACTAGATAGGCGAGCAACCCAACCGATAATATTGCCTATAAATTGTAGTATTGAGTCTATTGTGAAATTTAGTGATAGTAAAATTGTTAATATGATTGAAAGAGGGTCTGTAATATCCCTTGTTTTTTCAGATAAATCTTTTCTAGAAATAACTAACACGATTATTATAGGCAAACACCACAATAATGTCAAAAAATTTATATTTTGAAAAATACCTAAATTGGCTATATTATTATAACCACATATAGATACTATAAGTAAAAATAAAAATATACCTATCATGTAACTTTTTATTACACCGCCTGTTGAAAATAACATAACAAATGATACTAACAATAGTGCAAAAATAATAAATCTAGTTACTGATAAAATAATATTTAATGGTGATGATGTCGCATTTGTGGATGGTGTATTATCCATTTTTATATATTATCCTATTATAATTAATATATAAAAACATTTATTCATTTGCTATTTATTGTTTTCACGTTTGATATACAATATACTATATACATCAATAAGGTTATGAGTGGTCTAATCTATCCATTGCTGTTTTTTTACCATGACAGTCGCGACATAATGCTACTAAATTACTAACCTCATTTGATCCCCCATTATGTAAAGCTATTACATGATCAACTTCAAACCATGCAGGCAATTGACGCTTACAATCTCCACATAACCAGTTTTGATTTGCAGCAACGAACTTCTTCTTTGTTTCACTTACACTTCGTTTCGTAGTTCCTCTACCCGACATCATCATCCTGTTAACGCCTGCATTACCGCCACCACCGCCACCGCCACCGCCACCACCACCACCACCACCATCACCGCCGTTCATATAAATATCTTGGTTCGTATCTGTAAACGAATTTGTATTTGTTAAATTTAAAAATGGACTAATTAACCCCATAGACTCACGCGTCATCGGTAGCGTTTTTATCATATCATTTGCTCTACCTAAAAATTCTTTAGAATTCTCAGGATTCTTCTTAAGAAATAAATATAATGAAAGTCCACCAAATGCAAACGTCACCATTTTTAAATACTTACTACTTTTTATAGTATTTAATATCTTTATTAACTTACCATCATAGTACGTATTAGCAATCAATAGCCCCGTTATTATAAATATTATTAACTCTATTTTCATTATATATTGTTAGTTATATAACCAACATATAATAATTTTTTATTTTATATATACTTATTTGGTGGTTTACTTTATTATTTTGTATAGTTTTATTTTTTATTTCTTATTTTTTATTTTTTATAGTTTTATTTATTTTCGATGTCTTAAATGTCTGCGATGTTCTATACCCTCCTGTTACCACAGGAATTACAATATTTGATAGTCTTTTAGTCGAACGACCTCTTCTACTAGAATATTTTTCTATTTTATTAAAAATAAATTTATTTTCATTTAACATTTTATCGACATTGCCTGGCGCCATTACAACAGAACTTCTTCCCTTAGCATAAGTTTCTTTTACACTTGGTTTACTACTTATACTCATTAAATAGTTATTTAACTCTTTAATATCATCTACTATTTTCGCTATATTTACTACTTTATCACCATTTTTATATAAATTATGCGTCAATATATTAATTAGTTTATTATTAATCAGTTTTTTCCCAACACTCGTAAGTTTAGTCATAAAAGGTATATTTTCAATTAAATCATTGTACGTAGACATTATACTCCATGTATCTTGATTTAATAAATATACTTCATAAAAGTATCTAGACAGTTCTAGTTTATAGTTAATCGTATATTTTATTAACACGTCAATAATATATTCAACTATATAGTTAATAACAATCTCAGATATATATTCATAAGCATAACTTTTACCTAATGATTTAAATTTTTTAGTTAACTCTTCACTATAAGCATTCGCAAGTGTGTCATTTAAAAATAAAAACTGTGTATCGCGTGTATCAATAAAATTTCTATATTCTGAAAGAGCGAATTCTCTCAAGTTATCTCTTGTTATCTTAACGCCATATTTTTTGAATTTTTCAAGTAAGAGTTCGTATTTCTTCGTTACTCTATTCTTAAATAAAAAAGAAGAAAATGGATGATGCCATTGAGTTGCTAAAGTCTGCAAAGCTTCGGGTACGTTTTTTCTTTCATCATCTAAAACATAAGATAGTCCCCAGTCTATCAAAACAAGTGTATTATTATCAGCCACGTTAAACATTAAATTGTCAGGTTTAATATCGCCATGAACAACTCCATTTTTATACAAAACAGGTATAACAGTAGTCAAATATTCAATTATATTATTATTAAGATTAATTAAGTCAACGGGAGTAAGGTCTCGTTTTTTTATATAGTTACTTAACGACATACTTAACGCAGGCATATTTATTATTTTAAATTTATGTAAATTATTATTTATATTTTTGGAGTTTATAGGTTCTTGTGTGACATCATCTGTAAATCTCGTCAAAATATAACCACATACTTCTTCTATTTTTACTTTATCACTTTCTGTCAACGGGCCAGGTTCACACATAGTAACATTGTCAAGCAAAAAAAATTTCTTTATATTCGGAGGCAAATGTTGTAATTTTTTTTTGATATTAGTTATATATTCGTATTCTCTTTTAGCGTGTTTAGCACCAATAAGTTTACTTACATAATTAGGGTTAGTGCTAACCTCAGGCATTTTACAATTTAATGCCGGCTTAAATACGCATCCAAATCCACCTTTTACAAAAGCTGCGCCCCCATCGTATATACTACTCAATAGTTTATTGTTATTTTTTTTTCTACTTTTTCTTATATTTCTTATATTTTTTATATTTTTTTTATATTTCATTGTTACAATATCAACATATTTTTATTTTTTATATAAATAAAATACCCCTAATATACTACCTAATAAAATTAAAAAAAACACCAATTTTTGCCTATATTTCAACTCTTCTTGTATCTTTATTGACTTTGGTTTATAATTATAATAGTATTCTTTTAATGCTTGAGTAAGAGATATTTCGTCTTTACCTGTCATTTTATTCACACGGTTATGTATAAAATGAACCCACTTGATAAAAGAGTCGCGACTATCCAAATAAGGTGTTATTGGATACTTATCAATTAATTCGCTAAATTTATTACCAATTTTTGAATCAGGCATAAATAGTGGAAAATTATGAATTAACTCATAGTATTTTTTCTTTGTTACGTCATTCGGATGGATTGGATAACAAATTGCGATAGACAAAAGAACAAACCAATAATGTGGTCCCCAAACATTCGAATCTAATACCATTTCTAATTAGAAACAATATAAAAAGATAATAAAGAATACATATAATTATGAATTCTAAATCATTAAAGTTAACATATAATAATTTTTGCAACAACTGTGGGAAAACGGGACACTTGTTAGCAGATTGTAAAAACCCCATAACGAGTATTGGAATTATTTCATTTAGATATAATACAAATAATAACTGTGTTGAGTATCTTTTAATACAAAGGAATGATAGTTTTGGGTTTGTAGAATTTATACGTGGTAAGTATCCTTTATTTAATTTACAGTATATACAAACGTTGATTAACGAAATGACGGTTGAAGAAAAAAATAAACTTTTAAATATGAATTTTGAAGAAATGTGGAAACTACTTTGGGGGGAATATTCCGGACTTCAATATAGGGGAGAAGAAACATCTTCTAAAGATAAATTTGAATCTTTGAAAAAGGGTATTAAAATTAAAGATGTTGAATATAATTTAAAATCATTAATAGAATCTTCCATGACAAAGTGGGATGAGCCTGAATGGGGATTTCCTAAAGGTCGTAGAAACTATCAAGAAAAAGATATTGACTGTGGTCTAAGAGAATTTACGGAAGAAACAGGATACTCTTTGTGCGACTTTAAACTTATCGAAAATATCATACCGTATGAAGAAATGTTTATAGGGTCAAATATTAAAAGTTATAAACATAAATATTATCTAGCACATATGACAAATAATAGTAAAGAAATTCAAGAATACCAAAAATCGGAAGTTCGAAATATAAAATGGGTTAGTTTTGAAGAATGTATAAATTGTATTCGCCCTTATAATTTAGAAAAAATTAATATAATTGAAAAAATAAATAAAGTGTTACAAGAATATAGATTATATTAACATTATATAAGAGTTACTTATTCATTTATAGTATATATTAAATGGAACCAGACCCAAATAAAAAAGACAAAAATGCAAAAAAACCGTCAATAAAAATTAAACAAATTAATATACCCGAAAATCTCCGCAGTTTACTTAATCGAGGTCAAGGCGAGGGCGCTGGTGTACGAGCGGGACCGGCTGCTGCTGCTGCCGCTGCTGCCCCTACTTCATTATCCACCCTAGACCCTTTTATAAAAGTTGTAGCTGACTCAAATAAAGGTATTATTTTAATGCCGGTTTTATCGGATGTTAGGTTTTCTATGACACCTGGTTCTGTCGGTTCATTTTTAGATAGTTCATCTTCATCGTCAGATTCTTCTACCGGGCAAGGGCAAGGGCAAGGCAATGTTTCTGAAAATACCAGTTACCGTCCTGATAAAAAAAGCCAGACACCTTCATCTATGTCAAATTCATCCCGTCAGTCTTTAAGTTTTCCCAATTTTGCTAATCTTTCTAAAACACCATCGGGATCACGAAGAGGGGACGGAAACATGTCATCGACGACGCCTAAAAGTAATATACAAGACTTTAATATTTCTTTCCCAAGCAATAATGGGGACGCAGGTATTAATATATCCGTTCGTCCAAAACAACCAGCACAGGCACCGTTACCATCTTATAAAAGTAGTAGTAGTGAAGAATATAATGTAAGAGGACGTGAAGGCGATGCTAGTTCATCTAGTCGAGAAGGATTAACAATATCTAGCCCACCATCTCAAGAAAGTATGGGTAATGTACCTGGGTATGAGATTAAACAAGATGAATTATCAAGAGCACCATCTTCTGAAGTAAAGTCTGCAGCTGCAGAAAGTTTACGATACATTAGAGAACAAAAACAACAACCTCTACCATCATCCTCGCCGTCCTCATCCTCGTCATCTACCGAAACCGAAACCGAAACCGAAACCGAAAAATCTACTTCATCGTCTACAACAGTACCGCCATCATCGTCTACAACAGTACCGCCATCATCGTCTACAACAGTACCGCCATCATCGTCTAGTACTAAAAAGTCAGAATCAGAGACAGAGACAGAGACAGAGACAGAGTCAGCTAAGTCATCGTCTTCTAAAGAACCACAAACAAGTGAACCGGAAGGTACCGTAGAAGGAAGCGAGACTAATTTTCAAAAAGAGTTACAAGAACGTTTTCTTTCAAATATGTCTCCTGAACAGCAAAAAGAATTTATTTTTAATCCAGACATGTCTAGAAAATCTAAAAAAGAGCAAAATAAGTTCTTAAAAGAAAAAGGACGAGCTGAAAGAGAGTCAATTCAACATTTTAATCAAGAATTTCCACAAGTAGAAGACGACGAATCGCCACCATCTCCTTCAGAAGAATTAGAACTACAAACTGATGAAAACACGTATAACTTTTTATATCCGACTCTTGACGACCCCGAATTTAATATAAAAATTGCATCTAAAAAAGAATTCGCAGATACGAAATACGATGGAACTGTACAGGATAGTTTAGAAGCAATAAAAAAACACTCCAATAAAATGTGTAATGCCGATTTTGAATTATCTCCACATCAATTGTTCGTTCGCAATTTTCTTTCTTTTCAAACACCATACAACAGTCTTCTATTATATCATGGATTAGGAACCGGTAAAACATGTTCCGCAATAACAATATGCGAAGAAATGCGCGACTATCTAGTTCAAATCGGAATGTCAACCTCGCAAAAAATTATCATTGTTGCTAGTCCCAATGTTCAGCAAAATTTTAAACTACAACTTTTTGATAAAAATAAACTAAAATTAATCGATGGTATTTGGAATATACGTTCATGTACAGGTAACAAATACTTGAAAGAAATAAATCCAATGAACATGAAAGGAATGGAAGAAGACAAAGTCGTGTCAGAAATTAAAAAAATTATTCGTCGTTCATATCGATTTCTCGGTTATGACCAGTTCGCAAATCTTATTGAAAAAACATCTACGGTAAGCGACGATATTACCGATAAATCCCACCGAACAAAAATAATGATGCAAAAGTTGAAATTAGTTTTTGGTAACTCTCTTATCGTAATTGATGAGTTTCATAATATAAAAAGCACCGACGAAAAAAGTGGGACACGCGCGGTTGCAGAACAGTTAGAAAAACTAGTAAAATTTGGTCAATTTCTTATGACACGTCTGCTCCTTTTAACTGGTACACCCATGTATAATAGTTATCGCGAAATTATATGGTTGCTCAATATTATGCGTTTAAATGATGGGAGGGCTGAGATTGATATTCGCGAGGTTTTTAATTCTAACCCCGATGAAGGAATATTTGTAGAAACGGTCGATGGACCGGGTCAGATTACCGAAACAGGACGTGAAAATTTGCGGCGTTTTTCGACTGGTTACGTATCTTATATACGTGGCGAAAATCCTTATACGTTCCCGTTTCGAATATATCCCGACGAATTTTCCCCTGAACACACATTTTCTGGAATACAAGCCGAACGAAAATCGAGCGGTAGTGGCGGCGAAGAAGAAGAAGAAAAAGTTTCTTACGAAGTTCCTAGCATGCAAATAAATGGTCTACGAATACCCGAACACCGCAAACTGTCTAGAATGCAGGATAAAATATATTTAACAGGCGCATCTGAATACCAGCAAAGCGTTTACTCATATATTATTCGACAGTTTATTACTTTAAAACGCGATGAAATGCGAAACATCGAAGAATCTGTTTCTGTCGGCATCAATATATTGCGAAGCCCGATTGAAGCACTCAATATTTCATACCCGTCTGATGATTTTAATCCCGCCTCTGAAAACCCTAACTACGATATTCGTCTTATTGTCGGCAAATATGGTCTTAGAAATATTATGAATTACGATGAAGAAACAAAAACAAACTTCGAATACAAAGAAGAAAAACCTCATATATTTTCTCGAGAATTAATAGGCAATTATAGTTCAAAAATAAATAGCATTTGTAATAGTATATATAAATCAGAAGGTATAGTATTAATATATAGTTTTTATATTGAGGGTGGTGTAATACCCATGGCGCTTGCACTGGAAAGCATGGGGTTTACGAGATATGGAACTAAAGCTAAGACGTTATTTAATAGTCCACCTGATGGAGTTCGACCGATAGATGGAATTACCTGTCGCCAAAGAAATGAAATGCGAGCGAATGAAACATTTTTTCCGGCTAAATATGTAGTTATTTCGGGAGAAGCAGCACTATCTCCTGATAATATAGGAGATGTTAAAGCAGCAAGCAATGAGGCAAACTTTGATGGACGATTTGTAAAAGTCATTATTATTTCAAAGTCGGGTACAGAAGGACTCGATTTTAAAAATATTCGACAAGTTCATATACTAGAACCGTGGTATAATATTAACTTAACAGAGCAAACGATCGGTCGCGCTATAAGAAACTGTAGTCATAAAGACCTAGAATTTGAAAAACGGAATGTTCAAATATTTTTACATGGTTCTATTTTGACAAACACGCCGGACCAAGAAGCTGCCGATATTTATATGTACCGACTATCAGAAAGAAAGGCGCGTTACATTGGTGAAGTAAGTCGTGTTTTAAAAGAAAATGCGGTAGATTGTCTTCTTAATATTGAACAAACAAATTTCACAGAAGAAAATTTCGACGAAAAATTAAACGATGAACCCGTAAACCAAATACTTTCTTCTTATAATACTGCTCGCAAATCTAATACGGTTATCAAATATAAAATTGGAGATAAAAATTATTCATCGGTATGTGACTATATGGAATGCGTTTTTAGTTGCAAACCAGGTATGTCGGAAAGTCGCATTGGGTCACGAAAAGATATTTTTACAGATTCGATTATAACCATGAATACAGATAAAATTGTACAGAGAATACGCGATATTTTTCAGGAAAGATTTTTTTATAAAAGAACATTGTCTGGTGAAAAAATACAGGACATATCGAGCGACTTGATTTCCACGATTAACTATAATAAAAAATATCCGATAGAAGCGATCGACATAGCACTTACACAGTTAATAGATGACAAGAATGAATATATTCGCGACAAATACGGTAGATATGGAAGACTCGTAAATATTGGTTCTTACTATTTATTTCAACCACTCGAGTTAGATAATCCCATAATACCTATTCGCGATAGACAAAAACCAGTTGACTTTAAACGTGAAAAAATTATTTTCAAACCAAACAAGGAGAAAAACGATTTCGAGGAATTTAAAAAATCATATATTTCAAGTACAGAACATTCGCGCGCGTCATCAAGGGCGAAGGCATCTAGACCTAGACCTGGCCCTAGACCCGAAGCTAGTATTGGAAAACAATTATCAACTCTGGAAGAATATAATGAAGAAGAAAATGCGGAAGGAGATATCGAAAGCGAAGATGAATTATTTAAATATTTTTCAACAGTTAAGAAGGAACCAAAAGCGTTAATAAAAGCCAAAAAATTATTTAACGAAGCTAGAAAAAGAAATACTTACAAGAGAGGTAACAACGAATGGTACTATAACTGCGGTAATATTTTAGAAGAAAAATTATCATTTATTCCACCTGATTTAAAACAAAAATTGATTATATCACATATTTTAGAAGAATTAAATATAGACGAAATACTTTCAATTCTTAATTATATTATTTCTCCAAAACAGCGCGAAAAAATTGCCGAAAGAAGAGAAAATCCTCAAAATTATATATTTGATGAACTAGTAGAAGAATATTACGAAAATAATATTTTACATAGCAGAAACGGAATGGAAGGTATATTATTAATTAACCTTGATGGAACATATCAGCTCTTTATAAAAGATAAAAATCTTAATATATGGAAACCAGCAGGTCCAGCAGATATTGAATATTTTAAAACCGATATTTCGGAAAAAAATGCAATAACTGCAGATATTCCTTTAAATAAATATATTGGATTTATAACATCGATAAAGCGAAAAGACTTCTCGTCATTAATTTTTAAAACGAAGAAGATAAATCCCGGTAAAGGTAAGTTAAAGTTATTCGCAAGTAGTATAGCTTCAAGATGTGACCAAGCAGGTAGAGCAAAAACTGAGAAAAATATAACTGAGATGTTAGAGCCACCTAAAATAAATGAAATAATAGATGCTTTGTCTGAAACGAAAAGAGACGAATATTTAAACTATGATATCGAAACACGGACAGGTGATGACGGAGAAGTAATTCCCATACCAGATGAAATATTACTTCAGTTGTTTATCAATCGTATTTCTTTAGATAGTAGTAAGCCACTGTCTGTTTCAAATAAACGAGAAATGAATGAAATAGAATTATGTATTTTACAGGAATTTATTCTACGATACTTTGATTCGATAAGTAAAGATGAAAAAAGATGGTTTTTAACTCCTCTACAAGTTTTACTCAATAAAATCGAAACATTAAGATGATTTAATTTGATTTAATTCGATTTAATTCGATTTAATCCGATTTAATCCGATTTAATTCGATTTAATCCGATTTAATTCATTAATATGTGTAAAATAATATATGTAAATTAATATATATAACATTTATTTACATATATTATATATAAACCAAAACATATATAAATAATGAGCAGTCAAGTATTATCATCATTCAATCAATCGAGAAAAAATGCTGTAGCAGGAAAAATGTCACTATATATTAAAAACGTAATTTCTAAAAAATTATCTGTTCCCATTAAATATGTCGGAACAAATATTGCCGAAATTCTCGAACAAATTTTAAGTAGTAATTTCGAAGGAAAATGTTGCATCGAAGGTTATGTAAAACGCGGTTCTATTAAAATAATTACTTTCTCTAGCGGGAATATACTAGGCAACTGTGTTATTTTTACTGTTGTTTTTGAGTACTTGGTATGTAATCCACCGCAAGGTATGCGAATATCGTGTGCTGTTAAAAATATAACAAATGCGGGTATTTTAGCACAGGTTGACGATAGCGAATATTCGCCATTAAATATTTTTATTGCTAGGGATCATCATTATAATATTCCTTATTTTTCTGAACTAAAAGAAAAAGATATTATCATGATCCGTGTAATCGGGCAAAGATTTGAATTAAACGATCCATTTGTATCTGTAATTGGTGAACTAGAGTTAAAACAAGAGAGAGAGTCGAGAAATAGTATTAGTCGTCAAATAGAAAACTCAAAGAAAAAGGGTAATCCTTTATCGGTGGTTTTAGAAGAAAATAGCGACATGTTAGGAGAATTTCAAATATCAAATAAGGCCGAAGAGGTTTCCAAGAAGGCCGAAGCCGAAGCCGAAGCCGAGTCCGATGAAGCAAGTGAAGAGTCTGAACAGGAGGAACAGCCTGAACAGGAGGAAGAGAAAGCAAAAGAAAAATCAGATGAGAAATCAGAAGATGAAGGTGAAGACGCCAACAAAGGCGGAGAAAAAAATGAATGATAAATAACACGTAAGGTTACCATTATCATAAGTAGTTTTACAATACGATTGGGCTTATATGTGTCACGTCATCTATGATTTATTTTGTATTTATTTTGTATTTATTTTGTATTACTTTTATAATATAAAATAAAATTGAAACTATTATAAAGATAAATTAATATATTAAAGTAACATCCTTTCATTATCAAACAACCTTTACAAAATGACTACACCTATATCCGATTCTCAACCTATTACGTTCACTACTACATCTACGGTAGTTGAACCTAAAAAAAGAGGTCGTTCAAAAAAAAATAGTGGCGCTTCTACAACAACTACTACAAATACTACGACTATTACAATTACACCAAAATTTATCGAGGTTGATAGCAGCGATGAAGGTTCATTCGGCGCCGAAGCCGGCGAAAATTGTTTAGGAACTATTAGTTATAATTTTAAAAATGAAATTGTTTCTATGCCTGACTCCGAAGATACAAATACAAATACAAATAAAACGGAAAATATAGATAATGCTGTAAACAGCGTATGTCACGAAGATGCAGATGATGACGATGACGATGGATTATATAAACTTACGCAATTTAATTATGATATTTTGATACCATTTGTACTTATTAACATGCATGCATCTAGTAGAAGTAGTATTCTTGCTCTTCTACATACTACCCTCGTCAGTTGCATTGAAGGAAGATGTATATCTGAAGGATTTATTAAACCCGAAACCGTTCGAATTGTGGACTTTAAATGTGGAAAAATAGTTGCTAAAAATGTACAGTTCAACCTTATAATCGAGTGTTGGGTTTGTAACCCGGTTCAAAATACTACGATTAATTGTCTTGCTAATAATGTTACACAAGCGGGAATTCGTGCAATTTCGAATGATAAACATTTACCTGTGGTCGTATATATATCAAGAGACTATAGTATGCTAACACAAAACAGTTATTATAATACTATCAAAGAAGGAGATAAAATAGTGGTAAGGGTTATTGGTAAACGATTTGAAATGAACGATAAATTTATTCAAATCATTGGTGAACTAGTTTCCCCAAAAAAAGAGCGCACTTCTTCGAAAGCGTCTAAAAAATTAGTTACAAGCACAACTACTACTACCAATCTTGGTACTATAGGTGAAATTATTACTACATCTTCGTCCTCATCTACGTCTACATCTACGTCTACGTCTTCGACTACTGCAGCTCCGCAAAAAGTTCCCAAAGAACCGAAGCCTGCTAAAGAACCGAAGCCCGCTAAAGAACAGAAGCCCGCTAAAGAACAGAAGCCCGCTAAAGAACCGAAGCCCGCTAAAGAACCAAAAACAGTAAAAAAATCAATAAAAAGTAACGTAGACGCATGAATAAATGCAATGCAAAATTATTATGACTATCATAAATAAAATATAATTTGGAACAAAAATATATAGAAAGATTTTTTTAGTTAACTATAAACAATGGAAACAATAGAAACAGGGGAAAATATATCATCTTTATATCACACTAAAAAATATGTATCAGATAATAAATATTTTGTAGATTCTTTAAAATTTTTAAAAGAAAAAATCGAGTCTACAAACTTGTTTCATCAAATAGAAATATTAAGAATATTTAATGATAATTCAGTAGAAATTAATGAAAATAAAAATGGCGTTTTTATTAACCTAACATATGTAGATTCATCTATTTTAGACAAGGTTTATAAATATTTAAGTTATGTTAACAAACAAGAAGACCAATTAAACGAAATAGAAAAAGAAAAAGAAAAAATCGTTACTTCATTCTTTAAGTAGCATACATCCATATATAATATGTAAACTATAATAAAGACATGTTTTAGTATAAGTATATCGTAACCAATAAGACAGAACAGTCGCGTACAATAAAATGTCATCGTCATCATCATCATTATCATCGGGTCGTGAACTAAAAAAAACAAAAAACATTAACGGTGAAGAATCAGTAGCATCATCTTTGAATTCTCTTGTAAAAAAACAATTTACAAACATGTCAGAACAATATAACTTGTACGCTTCAACAATAAACAAAATGGAAGAAAAAATTAAAGAACTAAAAAATATAATGTTATCTGAATGTTTTTTAAAAAATTGTCAGAATTTTACTTTGGAAGCACCAAAGCATACTGCAACTGCTAGTGCAACTTCAAATATTAAAAGAAATAAAACGAAGGATGCGACGGTTGCAACGGATGCGAAGTACACTAGCAACCATATTATTTCAGAAAAACATGATACTCATAATAGCGAGGCAGTAGACAACGACATGTGCTTAGTGTCAAATAATAATAATACAGATAATACAGATAATACAGATACTACAGATACTACGAAATTAGAATACTTTACCCCATCTCAGTCTAATTCACTTTTTTGGTGTTTTTATATTATCTATAATGGATTTGCTTCTTACGAATATGAATCTAATTATTTTACAGCCGAACAACAGTTCAAAATTCAAACAATTGAGAAAGTTAAAAAAGGTGAAGGTAAGAATAACTTAAAGGAACATAAAATATCAAAAATGTGTTTCGAATCAGGTCTACTCGGTTGTAACAATATAAATGCTAAAACATTATATGCTCTTTGTTTATGTTATAATTTGAATATTTTTTACATCTATAAAAATACGTATTATGAAATGATTTCAAATATAGAAAAACCGATTCATATTATTAAATACAACTCAGAATCAAATAACTACTCAATTTGCTTACCTGTTGATATAAATGCAACTGAAACATTAAAAAAACATTCAGAATGTATAGAAAAAACTAAAGAAAAATATTGGAAACTTGATAGCCTCGATAAACCTCTTCGCGCTATTACTGCATACTCCGTACAAGATCTAACTAATATATGTTATAAACTTGATATTGACATTGATATTGATATTAATATTGATCTTAACAATGGTGAAACAACAAATACAAATAAAAATAAAAATAAAAAGAAAACAAAGGCAGAGCTGTATTCATCTATTTTACAAAAGTTATGAGATGACTATTTGTATTTTGTTTGTTAATAATATATTTTTTACATATTTTATCATTTACACCTTTTCTTATTTGAAACGCCCATTTTAAATTGTAATATAAAATTGATTACAATTTAAAATAATAGTAGGATTATATATACAACGCAGATAGAGGTATGTCTCGATCGAACCCAAATCCCAACCCCAAGGAAATGTTCAATATTATGACACAAAAATATTTAGACAACATTTTGAAAAAGGAAGATGGAATATCTGAACTCGAAGTAAAATTCGGAACAAGAGGTGTCAAGGAAATTACAAAAGACGACTTTGACAATGTTGTAAAAAAATTAATTTCAACAGGTTTCAAAATAGTAAAGTCTCAGGAATACTGTTTAAAAATTCAATCTGAGTTCACAGACATCGGTACAGGCAAAACAAAATTATCAAATATCAGAACAGAGATCTACGGTTTAAGTAACATACAAAAATATTGTAGAAATGACCGCCTTGAAGATATAAACTACCGTTTCATACAAAAAACACAAGCAAAAGAAGGGTCCGAAATTATAAGACCAGTAAACTTTGATGACTTCAACTTTCGCCTCAGTTATCAAAAAGAAAAGCTAATACCTATAAGCTCCAGCCTCGGACAGTCTATCTTATCTACATGGGTAAAAGAAAAAAAAATATTCCGCCATATTAATCGCACGACATTGGTTCATGATAACTACCCTTTTCACGTAGATATGTCACTCGTGAAAGAGTCTCACCGCCGCGACGGACATCTTATCCCCGAATACTCCTTCCAAGCATCTAAAACAACCGAATGCGAACCAAAATACGAGATCGAAATTGAAATGGATAACTCTCTCGTAGGCATAGGCAAAAAAATGAATAATGCAATCGTGGTAGCTGATACACTTCGAACAGGTATTAAAATAATATTAGCCGGAATTCAAGGTACCAATTTTCCTGTATCTTATGACGAGTTAAATATAACAAAAAAAGACTACTATTACTTATTACATCCCGATGTAAAAAGAGAAAAACTAAAGTCGAAATCTGATAAAGGAGCAAAAGGTTCCGAACATGATTTAGAAATGCACAACCCCGAAGTTATTAGCTTGACGCCTAGTGATTTTATCGGACCTTCTTCGTATACATTACAAGTATTAAATATTGCACCTATAAACGACGACTGCTCCATACCTAATATTAGAAATAGCTATACTGTAACAGATAAAGCAGATGGTATGAGAAAAATGTTATATATTTGCCCAACAGGTCGCATATACTTATTAAACATGAATATGAATTTTGAATTTACAGGTGCTGTCTCGCGTGAAGAGCGTATTTATAATACACTTATTGACGGTGAACATATTGTACATAATAAAAAGGGAGACTATATTAATTTGTTTGCAGCATTTGATATATATTTTATAAACGGTAGAGATGTTAGACGAAGCGAATTTGTAACTATATCTTTATCAGAAAAGAGGGAAAGTGAAGCTGTCGGCGAAATGTTGGGCGAAGGAGAAGGAGAAGAAGGCGAAGAAGAATTTGAATCTGAAACGGACATCGGTGAAGGAGCACGCGCACGGTCATCTCGCAAAAAAAATATGGAACTTCGCCAAGAAGAGTTACCTCGCGGAGCTAAAAAAGGTAATGAAGAATCTAGGCTCATATTACTTAAACAGGTTGTTCAAGAAATGGATATTCATCCCGTAATAACAGGCGACAATATTCCTATTAAAATCAGTGTAAAAAAATTTCAAATCGCATCATCCGATAAAAGCATATTTGCATGTGCTAACTCTATTATATCTGGTCAAAAAGCCGGCACATTTGAATACGAAACGGACGGTCTTATATTTACCCCCTGCAATACAGGCGTTGCTAGTAATAAAGCAGGCGTTGCAGGACCGCTTCACAAAGTAACGTGGGATATGTCATTTAAATGGAAACCGCTTAATCAAAATACCATCGACTTCTTAATTACGACGAAAAAAAATAAAAACGGTACTGATGCCGTTGGAAATATATTTGAAAATGGTATCGACAACATGAAAAGCGAACAGTTACAACAATATAAAACGATCATTTTGCGTGTTGGTTATGATGAACGCAAGCATGGTTATATGAATCCTTGCGCAGCAGTTATTGACGATAAACTACCCCACGCTGGCGATGTCGATACCGGAGAAGGCTATAAACCCGTACCATTTTATCCGACTAATCCCTATGACCCCGACGCCTGTATTTGCAATATTCCATTACGCGAAGACCAGAATGGTGTGTTACAAATGTTTTCCAGTCAAGGGGAAATATTTGACGACGAAACAATTATCGAATTTAGTTATGACGCCACTCGCCCGAAACACTGGAGATGGGTTGCTGAACGCGTTCGTTATGATAAAACCGCAGAATATAAACGCGGTATTAAAAACTACGGCAATGCTTACCATGTAGCGAATAGCAACTGGTACTCTATTCATAATCCGGTTACCGCGGAAATGATAACAACCGGTGAAAATATTCCCAACGAACTCGCGGATGACGATGTTTACTATAATCGTTCTAGTGGCGACAATAAGACGCGTTCGATGCGCGATTTTCATAATCTATTTGTTAAAAAAATGCTTATTACAAAAACCGCGGCAAAAGGAAACACCCTTATTGATTATGCGGTCGGTAAAGCCGGCGATTTTCCTAAATGGATTGAGGCGAAATTATCATTTGTATTTGGTATAGATTTGTCGAAAGATAACATCGAGAATCGCCTTGACGGAGCATGTGCTAGGTTCTTAAACTATAGGAAGAAGTTTTATTCAATGCCTTATGCGCTCTTTATAAATGGAAACAGTGGGGCAAATATTAAATCGGGGGATGCAATGTTTAGCGAAAAAGGTAAAGAAATTGTACGGGCCTTATTTAACGACGGTCCAAAAGATGAGAGTATTTTAGGAAAGGGCGTTTATAGACAATATGGAAAAGCTACCGATGGATTCAATATATCTTCGTGTCAGTTTGCACTGCACTACTTCTTTGAAAATATAGAAAAACTAAACCAGTTCGCTAAAAATATAAGCCAGTGTACCAAAGTAGATGGATATTTTATCGGTTGCTGCTACGACGGTGCGACAATGTTTCACGCTCTTCGGTCATTAGAACGGGGAAAGTCGATCGGTTTAATGATAGACGATGATAAAATATGGGAAGTTACTAAAGAATATAGCCAGACAACATACGATCCCGATATTAGCTGTGTAGGGTATGCTATCGACGTTTATCAGGACTCCATTAACAAAACAATAAAGGAATATTTAGTTAACTTTACGTATTTTACGGAACTTATGAAAAGCTATGGATTTGAGTTACTAAAACGAGATGAAGCAATTAAATTAGGAATTCCAAATAGTTCTGGTATGTTCTCCGAGCTGTTCTCTTTCATGGAGAGTGAAGTACAAAAAGACCCTAAGCAAAAATCTAGATACGGTTCTGCACTACTTATGACCCCTAAGGAAAAACAGATTTCATTTTATAACCGTTATTTCGTGTTTAAAAAAATTACAAGTGTCGATGTTGAGGATGTTTTCCAGAGTGTTACTGGTGTTCGTGTCTTCCAAGAGAAATTGAATCGCAAAGATACATTAACGGCGCAAATGGTTGCATCGCAGATGATGCTCGAGGATGATGGTAAAGGCAAAGCATCCAAAGCATCGTATAGACCTACAAAAGAATCGGAACTGAAATTATTAGGAGAGAAAGGTACGAGTTTAGGATTATCTGCTGCAGAGTTAGAGGGTGCAGATACAAAAATATCTAAGTTATTTGGTTCGAAAGCGAAGGATAAAACAAGTAAGGATAAAACAAGTAAGGCTAAGAGTAAAAGTATGGGAGCCGAAGCAGTTGTAGCGGAGGTAAAAGGATATAGCGATAAAGATATAGAGAAGTTAGATAAGTCGAGCGGTATTACATTAAAAAAGAAGTCCGCGCTTTCGGCTGTTAATTTACCAAGCACAGGTGCTGTCGTCGCTGAACCAGGGGCAGCTGCGGCAATAATAGAAAAGTCGAAATTAGGAATGAAAGATTCATCGTCTAAACTTTCCGCTGAAAAAGCAAAATCGGCAAAGGAAGATAAACAAGAAGCATTATTGGCTACAGCGGTGGCGAGTGCTAGTGTTAGTGCTAGCGATGCAGAGTCGAGTAAATCTAAAGAGAAAAAAAAATCATCGACAAAGATAGGGTCGATTAAATTGAATCCTGATTCGATTGCTTCATTGACAAGTAAACCAAAAAGTGACGGAGATGGGAAATAATTTATTATATATGAATATGGATATGGATATGGATATGGATATGGATATGGATATGGATATGGATATGGATATGGATATGGATATGGATATGGATATGGATATGGATATGGATATGGAT
>Ga0114978_10001008_pt1 | contig 23650 bp, 29 predicted proteins | sample S_140212_EF_Meta_FD_87027 | JGI IMG/M metagenome (GOLD analysis project Ga0114978, IMG submission 87027) | Freshwater microbial communities from Lake Simoncouche, Canada to study carbon cycling - S_140212_EF_MetaG | ecosystem: Environmental > Aquatic > Freshwater > Lake | place: Lake...
ATGGATGAATTATTCTCAGAGCCGTATGATGGCGATATGGACGAAGAGGAAGATTGATGAGAGAGTTTGTGAACTACATTTTTAGTCATAACATTACAATGTTTATTCTTTGTTATGCCTTGACTATTGCTCCAATTTATGGGATAATACTTACACATTATAATAACGATAAAAAATGAGAGACATTTCCTACTTTCAAGAATATGAAAGAAGAAGAGAACGAAACCGCAATCCAACAAGTCTGAATTATAGCACAGGAACAGCAACTGTAGTTACCCCAGTTACCACAGGTTCTGGAGGTTCTGGGGTTACTATTAATCCATATCCTAATATGTATAATACAATTGCTAATACAGGAGCTTTCTATACTTCTGTTGCGTATCCTAGATATCGCCTAGAAAAAACTTATACTTTTATTGGAGAGATTAGAGTTCTTCAGGATGTTTACCTTCAAATGCAAGAAGCTCCAGGACGTGAGTGGGTAGGTGTAAGTGAAACATTTAATTCTTACTCATAAAAATGGAAGAAATTGATTTGGTGTATTTGGAAGAGAACTTTGATGAAGTGATGGACGGAGTTTCAGCAGGGAGAAGCTTTCTCTTAAGAACTCCCGATGGTGCTGGAGTTGTAATTCTCCCTGAAAAAAACCCTGTTATACAGGAAATGGAAAAACAAAATTTAATTAAAAAATTTAAATAAATGAAATTTTTGACCTTTTTGAATAGCGGGTGTTTAGATATTTGTAAAAATATGCTGATTTCTGCTGAAAAAGTAGGAATTGATATGAATGATTTTTATATTGCCTGCTTGGATAAGAATGCATATGAAAATTTAAAGCATTATGCAAATGCTTTTATGTGGATTAATGTAGAACTTGTAAATGAAAACATAAGTGAATATCAAGATTGGACTTTCCAATCAGATTCTGGATTTCGGAATGTTGTAAAATATAAGTGGAGAATTATTCAGGAAATTTATAGGCAACATAAAGAATTATGTTGGGTAGATACTGATATTGTTTTTAAAGAAAATCCTATTGAATTGATTAAGAATCAAGAGGAAATTCTATTTCAATCTGATAGGCCTGGTTCTACTTTATGTTCTGGATTTATGGTGTTTAATGATACTATAGAATGTAGAAAGCTAATTAAAGAATGTGCAAAAGATGAAAATGAAGACGACCAATTAATTGTAAATCGTATTGCTTTAGAAAAGTATTATGATAATGTCGCTCTTTTAAATGAAGACTTATTCCCAAATGGCTACGTTTACTATAAGGAGAATAGAAAAGAAAACGCAGTCATTGTTCATAATAATTGGATGATTGGAGTGAATACAAAAATTGAACATTTTAAGGATGAAAAATTATGGTATTTGTGAAAAATGAGTCTTTGAGACCTAAATCCATTACTCCTATCTACCCTCCATATCATACTGGACCTTATCTAGAGGAGTATTTCTTCCAGAGATTTAATGAGGAGAATAGTCAATTAAGCAGACAATATATTGATATTTTTTGGACTAATGTATTCTGCAGCGCAATGTTTGCAGGACAACAATATCAAAATATACAACAGCAGTTGGATAGTATTTTATTTTCTGATGGTAGATATTTTACAGTTTGTCAGTTTGATGATGGTCCTTTTGAAAAGTTTCCAGACGATACTCTAATATTTTCAGCAGGAGGTAATAGAGTGGGTAATAATATTATTCCTATTCCTTTGATTTGTAGTTCTATTCCAAGAGAGCTAATTCCAAATAAAGAAAAAACTATCTTTGCATCTTTTGTAGGTTCAAGAAATACTCATTCAATTCGTATGGATATGTGCAATCATTTATCTGGTAAAGAAGAATATGAAATTTCTGCAGGTAATTGGTCTACAGAAGTCCCTATGGATAACTTTAAGAGGTTTCTTGATGTAACCTGCTCTAGTAAGTTTGGACTTGCTCCAAGAGGTTATGGACGTAGTAGCTTTAGGTTATATGAAATACTTCAACTTGGAACTGTTCCAGTTTATATTTCAGATGTTCATTATCTACCTTGGACTGATGAATTAGATTGGAATGATTTCTGTGTTCCTATAAATGAAGATGAAATTGAAGATATTGATACTATACTAAAATCAATAGATGATGTAGAATATAGTAGACTTCTTGAAAATGGTAAAAAAGTGTATGAAGATTACTTTACCCTTGAAGGACTGTTTAAGAATATTTTAAAAAGAATTTAAAATGAAAATTGCATTAATATCAGATTATCCTATAGATTATTATTTAAAATACGGAAAAAATAAATTTTGGATTACTACAAAGGGAATATATGATGCTTTTTTAAATAATAAAATAGTAGATGAAATTAAATGGTATCCAACTCCAAGAGAAGATAAATTATTTGGTTTTAATGAATTAAAAAAACATTATGATTCTGATGAATTTGTTCCAGATATTATTTTATGGATGGTTTGTGGGCCATTTCCTGATGAAATGTTTGATAAAAAATATTTTCCTAAAAGCAAGTTGGTTGTAGAATGTGGAGATGAACCACAAACGTTTTATCACAATCAAGTAAGAGTTCAAAATGCAGATCTTATACTGACTCCAGATGTTGAATGTTATTTGTATTATAAGTTAAATGGATATAATGTGATATTTACTTCACATTGGACTGATTTGAATATTTTTTATCCATCAGTCACTTCATATGAACCCTTTGATGTTGTTACTTCAATGTATGGCGAACGAGGAGAAATAATTCCATATCTTCAAGAGAAACTTGGAGAATCTTTTTATCTCAAAAACGGACTTATTGACATTGAAAATGGAGATCTTTTTAGAAATGGTAAGATAGTTTTTCAAAAATCAAGATATGGTGAAGTGACAAGAAGAATTTTTGAAGGAATGTCTTGTAAAAAATTGGTAATTACTGATAGACTTAATCCAAATAAACAATTAGGAGATATTTTTATAGAAGATGAGGAGATTGTGTTTTATTCTTCTAAAGAAGAAGCACTTGAAAAAATACAATTTTATTTAAATAATGAACAAGAAAGAAATCGGATAGCAGAAAACGGATATAAAAAAGTAATAGATTGTTTCACTACAAAAAATATTGTAGAATATGTTTTAACTGGAAAAGATAAATGAAAAAAATACTATTAGTTTTTGCCGACTATAAAGATGGCAGACAAGAATTTTTTGATAAGTATATGTCTCCGAGAAATCAAGAATATGCAGACAAACATGGATTTGAATATTTGGAATTGAAAGAAAATCTTTATAAGTATCGTGGAAGTTATACTTGGTTAAAATTTACTATTCTTGAGCAAATGCTTGAAGAAGAATATATTAAAGACGGAGATATTATTACACATTTAGATGCCGATATGTGTGTTGCAAAAACAGATATTCCATATGAGACATCAAAATCTTTTTCATATTCTATTGATTCTGGAAATACTCATTGTATGGGTTCTTATTCAATTAAAATTAACGACTGGTCTAGGCAATTAATTTCAAATATTCTTTCAGAAGATAGATATAAAGCACTTAATGATGCTGTTACCAAACATGAAAGATTTGGATATGTAAATAGTTTTTGGCACGAGTTTAGAGAGCAGGCATCTTGGTATTCTTTAGCAGGAATTAAAAGACATTCTGATGAACCATTTTGGAATTTACCTGATTTTGGATGGCATTCATCAAAAGATGAATGGACATTTTATTCTTTAGATGAACTTTATGAAAATGTAGACATTCTTCCAACTGCGTGGAATGTTACTGAACTTAAGGGTGAATCTTCTTGTGAATTTTTAATAAACAAAGTAAATAAAAATGATGTAATTATTCGTCATTTTTCTGGCGGACAACAATGGAGAAAAGAGTGGTTTTGAAAATTAAATTTATTGGAAAAAAATTATGCTGACTAAAAAAGGAATTGGTAAAATGAATGCCCATTATAAATGGGCATTTGAATATTTTGAAAAAAATTTCAATAGGGAAGAAAAGAATTATAGAATACTTGATGTTGGGGCAGCTGCAAGTCCTTGGGCAATTGATTGGTTAACACATATCGCAGATATATTTACAGATGAAAAATACATTGAAAAATTTAATGGAAAGGATATAAAAGTTTTTCGTGTGAATATTGAAGATTCTTTGGAGTGGAACGAAATTCTTGAAGATGTTGAAAAAAATGGAAAATTTGATTTTGTTATTTGTTCACATACTCTTGAAGATTTAAATAATCCTTCAATTGCTTGTAAAATGATTAATAAAATTGGAAAAGCAGGTTTTATTAGTATGCCTTCCAAATATGCAGAACAAACTATATTTGAAGGAAAAGAGGGCATACAATATAAAGGATATCATCATCATAGATGGATCTATTCAATGAAAAATGATATTTTAATTGGATATCCAAAAATGAACTTTTTTGATTACATTGATATGAATGATGTTGATTGGAATTCTGCAATTCATACTGAAATTGCATTTATTTGGGAAGATGAGTTTGATTATGAATTTGTTTTTCCTGACCAACTTTTAGATAATCGGTATGGTCCAAATAGAGTTTATGAAATTTATGAGGATGATGATTTAGTATTATGAAAAAAGTTTTTTTGGATTGTGGAACTAATCTAGGCCAGGGACTACTTCAACTCATCGACAGAAAAATTGTAGACAATACTTTTGAGATTCATTGTTTTGAGCCAAATCCATATGCTATAAAATTTTCTAAAGATAGATTATCCCAAGAAAAATATAAAGACTATTCTTTGATTTTTAATGAGGTCGCTTTGTGGATTGAAGACTGTAAAAAAAATCTCACAGTAGAATCATTTGATGGTGAATATATCTGTCAGCATACTGGGGAACATTTAGGATACGACCTTAAATCTGGAGGTGCTACAAATATTATGGAAAATGAATGGAATAAACCTCATTATATCAGTGATGGCGATTTAGATAAAAGTATTCAAGTTAATTGTATAGATTTTTCTAAGTATCTCAAAGAAAATATTAATAAGGATGATTATGTTATTTGTAAAATGGATATTGAAGGTGCAGAATATGAAGTTTTGGGAAAATTAATTGATGAAGATACTATTGATTTGATTGATGAGATATACATTGAATGGCATAATCATCTGTTAAAAAATAATTATGATACTCAAATGTTTATTAATGAAATGAAAAAAAAAGGAATTAAAGTTGAAAGTTGGATTTGATTATGAAAAAGCAAACAATATCAGTAGACTTTGTTGATTTTTGGCCAAATTTTATAAAAACTGATAATTACTTTTATCATCTATTGTCTCAAGTATACGATGTAATCATTACTAATGATACTCCTGATATTTTGTTTCACTCTGTTGATTATTTTAATGAGAGAAATCATTTAAAATATAATAATGAGAAAACAAAAAAAATATTCTATACAGGAGAAAATCAATCACCCGACTTTACTCAAAGTCATTTTGCATTTACTTTTGAGAATTCTGAAGACCCTAGGAATTATAGATTGCCTTTATGGGCTTTGCATATAAATTGGTTTAATGTCCCCTTTAATAATGAAAGGGACCAATCATATTTACACTCACCCGATAAACTATTGAATAAACAGTTAGGTAATATAAATTCTAAAACTCATTTTTGTTCGTTTATTGCATCACAACCTAAGGGTAAAAGAGTAGATTTTATACCTAAGCTTCACCAAAAAAAAGAGGTGCATTGTGGAGGTAGGTTATATAATAACATTGGAGGGGGAGTTTCAGGTAGAGGTGACCAAATTAATAAAATTGAGTTCTTAAATTTATTTAAATTTAATGTTAGTTTTGAGAATTGTTCTAGTAATGGTTATGTTACTGAAAAAATTATTCAACCTATGTTTGTGAATACAATTCCAATATACTGGGGGGCTGAAGATGTAAGTTTGGATTTTAATGAAAAATCATTCATTAATTCTCATAGATACGCATCGGATGAAGAACTTATAGACTTCATATTGAAAGTTGACTCTGATTATGATTTATACTATTCTATATTAGAACAACCTTGGTTTAAAGATAATAAATTCCCTGACACTGTTCTACCAAGTAATGTTTTGAAATTTATTCAAGAAAAAATACTAAATTAAAAATTATGCCATTAAATACAACCACTGGGGTAAATATCCTAAAAAAATACAGACAAAATAGAAATATTTTTGTTGAGACCGGGACTGCAGATGGAGATGGAGTTCAATTTGCATTAGATGCTGGATTTAAAGAAATTTATAGTATTGAATTGAGTGACAGTCTCCATAAAAAAGCTCTAGATAGATTTAAAGATTATGATAACATTCACTTAATTCAAGGTAGTTCTGAAATTGAACTTCCTAAATTATTAAGTGAACTTAATTCGTCTTTTGTTTTATGGTTGGATGCTCATTGGTCTGGTGGAGTTTATATTGGGGAATTGATGAGTGTATATTTACCCAAAGAACTTAACTCTATTGTGAATTATTCCTCTAAGTTTGATAAGAGTTTAGTTTTAATTGATGATATGAATCATTATATGCACGACACTAATTTTGTAAATATAATTGAGGAAACTATTATGAAGTTAAACTCAAACTATAAAATTTCATATGATGAATTAGCATATTCGACTATTTTAGTTGCTAAAAAATAAATGAAAATATTTGTTATACATTACACTCAATTAAAAGAAAGAAAAGAAAATATAGAATTTCTAGTTTCTGGGATGAACTATAAGTTTATTGAGGATTATGACAGAGAAAAAATAACAGAATCAGAACTTCAAAAATATTATCATCCAAACGAAGAATTGTTTAATTTAAAAATTAAGGACTTATGGGATTCTAGAATTCATAAATTTAGAAATTTAAATAGAGCAGAAATATCCTGCACAATTAAACATATTGTTGCATTAAATGAATCATCTAAAGTTAATGAAGATTATAGTCTGATTCTTGAGGATGATGTTATTTGCAGTGACAGAATAATTAATCTGAACATTGAATCTATAGTTAAAAATGCTCCCTCTGATTGGGATTCTATATTTTTGGGTTCGGGTTGTGGTATAGACTTTATGAGTCAAAAATTAAAGAATAGTATAATCTTTAATGACTCTTATGCTAAAATTAATCATCCAACTACAAATTGTGCAGAAGCATATTTAATTAAAAAAAGTTCAGCAAAACAAATATACGATTCTATTGTTCCATTTCAATTGGTGAGTGATTGGGAATTAGCCTATCATTTTTATAAACTAAACATGAATGTTTATTGGTATATTCCACCTATTTTTGAACAAGGTTCAAAAAATGGAACTTATAATTCTACTCTAAGGTAAAAAAAGGAGAAATAAAATGGTTTATGCTTTACACGAATTAGATGAAAAAATGTTAAAATATTTAAATTTTAACAATGGCTTCTTTATAGAAGCAGGTGCAAATGATGGAATTAGCCAATCAAACACACTTTTATACGAAAAAGAATTTAGTTGGACCGGGTTACTAATAGAGCCAAATATATCAAAATTTCTCCAATGTAAAAATAATAGATTGAATTCTATCGTTGAAAATTATGCACTAGTTAGTAGCAATTATCTAAATGAGTCTATTGAAGGAGATTTCAATCATGATGGGTATGTAGAAAGTCTTACTTCAATGGTTTTAGATGAAGGTGATTGGTGTGATGATATATTGAGAGATTGTAAAAAAGAAAAAAAGAAAGTTCAAATGTAGTTAAAGTTCCAGCAATTACTCTTAATAAATTATTGGAAAAACATAATATTAAAAAAATTGATTTCATTTCTTTGGATGTGGAGGGATACGAAGTATCAGTTCTTAATGGATTTGATATTGAAAAATATTTACCAACTTATATGTTGATTGAAACAACATCTTTTGAGGTCAGAAGAAAAGTTATTTTTGATTATATGGAAGATAGAAATTATAAAGTTATTGAAGAATTATCTATAAATGATTATTTGTTTTCAATTAAATGAAAAAAGTTGCATGTATTAAATTTGCTGGATTGGCATCTGGTGGAACAGAAAAAGCATTACAAAATATTGCGATGGTTCTTTCTGAAAATGATTTTCAAGTAGATTATTTTTATACCAATGCTGCTCCATTTTTAAATCATTGGTTCGTTCATCCAGATAATGATGAAAGCAGAAAAAGATGGGTGGAGTCATTTGGGATTAAAACTATTCCAGTTTATGTAGAGTCAAAAGAAGCAAATACTCCACCATATAATTGGAATAATACAGATTTTTGGGAACTTTTTGACGAAAATGAATATGATATTGTGCAGACTGCAAGGGGAGGTTACCCAGAATACCCATTCAATTTAATTAATAAAACAAAAATTATTGATGGAATACACAGTGATAGTGGTGAAGATAAAGAAAACATCGTTAAAGCAATTTTAATTTCAAAATGGCAAGCAGAAAAATGGGCAGCAAATGGGGGTAATATCAAAAAAGCAGAAATAATTCCAAATCTAGTTTCTGTACCAAAAAAGAAAAAATCAAACCTTAGAAAAAATCTTGGAATTCCAGAAGACGCATTTGTTTATGGATTTCATCAAAGAAATGACCCAGCATTATTTGCTCCTTATTCTTTGCAGGCGTATAGTTTAATATCAAACAAAAATAATCATTTTATAATTCTTGGCGGAAGTGAATATCATAGATTAGCAGCAAAAGAAATGAATTTATCTAATATTCATTTCTTGAATTTTTCTTCTAGTCAGGAAGATATTCATGGTTTTTTATCTTCGATTGATGTTTTTGCACATTCAAGAATTGATGGTGAAGTTTGTTCTGTTGCAATGATTGAAGCAATGTATCATGGAAAACCAATAATCACACATCCTGGAACTGTTTCTATGGGACATCTTGAGCAAATAGAGGGATGTGGATATATGGCAAATACAGTAGAAGATTATGCAAACGAAATGAAACGAATTGAAAATAATGAAGATTATTTAAAAGAATTAGTTAAAAAAACCCTTGATAAATATAGTCAAGACTATAGCTATGAAAAAGTTAAACAAAAAATTATTGATCTTTATAATACTGTAATTTAATCATATGAATTTGCTAATTGAATATTTTAAACCCTCTGATTACCAGAGACATAGTGAATATCTAACTTGTATTCACGAAAATTTAGAAAATGAATACATTGATAAAATATATGTATTCATTTCAGATAATTCTAAATTAAATTTTAAATCTGATAAATTAGAAATCATTCTAAGAGAAGAACGCCCGACATATAAAGATTTATTTGAATTTTGTAATGAAATTTTAAAAGATGAAATTTGTATTATCGCAAATGCTGATATTATATTGGACGATACAATTTCAAATCTCAAGGAACTAAATCTCAAAGAAATTTTTATTGCTCTTACCCGATGGGAAGTGTTTTGTGAAAATAATGAATGGTGTATAGCTCCATTTAATAATTCATCTTCACAGGATGTATGGGCATTTCAGTCTCCTATTAAAGTTACAGATGAAATGGACTTTCATTTAGGAAAACCTGGATGTGATAATAAGATTGCAAAATTAATGTCCGAACATTATGAACTTCGTAATCCAGGTCTTCAAATTGTGGGTTGTCATTTTCATATGTCTGGCTATAGAACTTATAATCATCAAGATAGAATTCCTGGACCTTACTTATGTTTAGCTCCTAATGACGATATTACTCAAAAAACTGAATATATCGAAATTGATGGCTTCAACGAACAGGGGCAAGCATACGTCTTCCAGAAACCTTGACAGCTTCGTGGGACCTCTGGTAGACTACTATAGTCGTTAACAAAACGTAACACGCTTATGACTGTAATTCAAAACGAGCAAGGACATCAAAATGTCTTTGCAAAAGAGCCTAAGATGTATGTTTCGGATGAGGATGCTCAACGTTATGCGCTTCAAACGCATAACGAAAAGGCAGAGATTTGGAACTCATATGCAGCAATCATTGGATTTGTAGCTGGAATTATTTCTTATGCTACAACAGGTAAACTCTTTTTTGGAATTTTTTAAATTAGGAGAATTATTATGAAATTTGGATGGACTAAAGAAAACTTTCTACTTAATGGTCGTATTGCGATGTTAGGTATTATCGTTATGATGGGGACTTATTTGACAACCAATCAAATTATTCCAGGATTTTTTTGATTATTAGGAGGGTCAGAACGACCCTCCTTTTTTTATATAATTACTTTATATGCTAAATATTATTAGAGTATATTTAGTATTATGAAAGCAGATTTACACAACTTCTTTAAATTTTTTAATCCAAAAAATCCAAATCACATAGCTGCAATAGACCAACTTGAATTGGAAATTGACCCTAAACTTTTAGAAGATACTTCTAATTGGGTAAAAAAGTTTAGAACTCCTCTTTTAGTTAAAGAGGAGCCAAAGAATATTACTCTATCTGTTCCTTTTTACCCACAAACAGATAATTACGTATTACCTGATTCTACTTGTAATGCTTCATCTTGCTCAATGGCGTTGGAATTTTTAAAGCCAGGTAGCATTAAAGGACCTAAAGGAGATGATGAATATTTACGGAAAGTTCTTTCTTTAGGTCAATCTACCGACCATAATGTTCAAACTAAAGTTCTTGAATCTTATGGAGTATATTCAATTTGGAATCAAAATTTATCGTTTAAAGATTTAGATAGAGAGTTGAGCCTTGGAAAGCCCGTTGTGATTGGAATTCTACATAGAGGGACATTATCTAATCCTAAAGGAGGGCATATTATAGTAGTAATTGGTAAGAGTGCTGATGGTGGTTCTTACATTGTTAATGACCCTTATGGAAATCTAATGGACGGATATACTAGTGCAGTCACATCAGGGAAAGGCGCTAGATACTCCAAATCTGTTCTAGAGAAAAGATGGACTGTAGATGGACCTAATACAGGATGGGGTAGAATTTTTGCAAAGTAAATTTCTATTCTTTTGAATTTGCTTTATACGCCATTAATAGACCTGCAACTGCTAAAAGTGCTTTAAATCCTTCACCTTGAGTCTGTTCACAGACCGTAAGTGGAGGATTTTTAAGTTTACCCATATAAGTAGCATACTGTATAGTTCCAGGTATCAATATATTACAAGAAGCTGCATTGATACCTACATAACCAATTACGGAAAAGCAGACAATATAGATTAATTTGTTAAGAGTAAACCTATTTGGTTTTTTATCTTCTGGTTTTTGTTCTGACATTTTTAAACTCGGTAAAGTGTGATTGATTATGAATTTTCAATTTCTTTAGAATGTAACCAAGTCTTTAAATCCGAAATATATTTTCTTAAGATTTCTGATTGCCTCCAATGAAAATCATCACCACTTGCGAGATGCATTTTGGTATGCAAATCTATAGTTTTGAGAATATTATGTATTTTTGGGTTCCAAGGGTATCTAGTATCATTATCCCATTCTCTAGACATTTTTATGAGTTGAGAACTATGACTATTTAGAAAAACATAAATACACAGAGAGTTTTAAGTTTCTTATGGCAGTATACGAGATTAATAGCCTTACTATACAAAAAGGAACTGATTTTGATGAAACTTTTGGTATAAGCAATGAAGATGGGAGCCCATTGGGAATTAACTCAAGTTTTATTGGAGTATCTAAACTTAGTAAATACCCAAATTCAAAGAAAGTATATCCATTTGATGTATATTTAGATGAAATAAGTAGTTCAGTAAGTATCTCAATGGCATCTACGATGACTTCAAAACTGCCATCTGGTAGATGTTATTTTGATATTATCTTAACTTATGGTTATGGTAATACCACAACGAAGAAATTTGTTACAGGCAGTATTATAGTTCAGGACACTTCATCATTATGAGTAATCATCGAATTAGATTATCTCCAGGCGATAATCATCGAATTAGATTATCGCCTGGAGATAATTATAATGCAACACTTGCAGGAATAGTTGCACCTCGTAAGTTTAGTCAGCTTATTGATGTGAATATGATAGGAGTTGCTAATGGGGATTTAGTAACTTATGATGAAGCAACTAAAACATTTATACCAACTCCAAGAGCACAATTCTTTTCAGATGAAGTAAATATTCTTTATGTATCAAAAGGTGGAAATGATAATAATAATGGAAAATCAATACAAGAGGCAAAGCTCACATTAGACAGTGCTATAAATATTGCTACTCCAGGAACTGTTATTAAGGTTTATCCTGGTAATTATACTATAAACAACCCTGTTACTCTTCCAGACCAAATTAGTATAACTGGTGAAGGACTTCGTGAGGTCTCTATCGGATGTTCAAATCCTGGGGACCTTTTTTATATAGGAAATGGAAATTACATTTCAGATATGTCTTTCACTGGAGCTGCTAATTCTGGAGCAATTTTTTCATTTGATCCCAATCAAATACGATATATTAATCAATCTCCATATATTCAAAATTGTACTAATTTTATTCCAAATAGCGTAGGATTGAAGATTGATGGAAATAATGCAATTGGTCCAATTAAATCAATGGTACTTGATTCATATACTCAATATAATCAAGGTGGAATTGGAGTATCCATTACAAATGGAGGTTATGCTCAATTAGTTTCTTTATTTACAATATGCAATAATATCGCAGTTTATTGCGGAACAGGAGGAGGTTGTGACTTAACAAACTCTAACTCTTCTTTTGGTAATTATGGATTAGTTGCTGATGGATTGAGCCCCCTTAAATATTCTGGAAATATAAGTCAAATATCTCCAATTAATTCTGATACATTTGTTGTAGGATTTAATAATCCAGAAATTCAAATTGCTAATGCATCTTATAATAATCTAACTGGAAATTTAACAGTATATACTGCTACTCCTCATAAGTTTTCTGTGGGTATGGGTGTAACCCTTTCTGGTCTTGGATTCACTTGTTCTTATGAACCTGGAATTAGATACTATCCAAGTGGACAAAAGGGTTATGTATTTGAAGTAAAAACAGTTACTCCAGGAAGATATATTGACGCATCAAATCTAATTAATGCAAATAAAACCGAGATTGTAGATAAATCTCTTGCAGCAATTGCACTTAATCATCCAGACTTTATTTTTCCTGGAGATAATGTAAATGATGTATCATATAGATATAAAGACTCCTATCGTTTAATCCAACAGAATAAAACAGAAATTGTAAATGCTGCTTGGGCAAATTCGGTGGCAGTATATCCTTCAATTACATCTACTGAAACAAAATGCAAAAGAGATATTGGTTATTTTGTAGATGCCGTTTCTACTGATTTGTTTACTGGCGGTAACTCATATGTAATTGGCTTTACAAAGCAATATTTTAATAGTGTCGGTTCTGCTACATCTGCTCTTCTTGGTGAAGAAGCGCAATCCATTCATGCATTTAATATTGTTCGTGACTATGCGAAGAAAGCAATTACCAATCAACTTAATATAAAAGATCTCACTCTCACAGCAGACCCAATAACCGGATTTAATACATCTCCAGTATCTTGCGCAAATGTCCAATCAACAATTGACACCCTTGTTGGCATAGCAACTCAAGCAATTGGGGCGGGCAATTTGATATCTATAAGTAATATTGCGGTAAACAGTGGGATTTTTCTCTCAGGTCAATCTAAATGTCGTAGAGATATTGGGTATATTGTAGATGCAGTTTCTTCTGATGTTAGAAATTACACAAATGAGAAAATTATTCTTGCAGCAAAATCATATTTCACAAGTTCTGGAACTCCTATTTCTAATGGATTAGTTGGTGAAACTGCGGAGTCAATCACGGCATTTAATGCTGTTGGTACTTATTCTAAACTTGCAATTAATAATATGCTAAATGTGAAAGATTTGACCGTTGCTATTGACCCTGCAACTGGTTCTAATACCTCTCCAGCATCTTGTGCAAATGTTAGAACTAATATTGATAATCTTGTTAGTGTTATTACAACTACAATTGGTATTGGAAATACATCACTTTTACCTCCAGTTTCAAAATCAAGCACCCAATTCACAGTAACTGTTGGTGTTGCCACTCAAGCACACACATATGTACCAAATACAGGAATTGTAAAAAATAATATCGTTAGACCTTTTGATGGTCAATCTATTCATTTTGATAAGATTTATTATACGGTAAATAAAATTAACATTCAAAATGGAGGTTCAGGATATACTAAACCTCCTACTGTTATAATTGAATCTCCATCTACTTCTTGGGGAATTTCAGCGCAGGCAGTTGTAACAATTAAAGGTGGAAGTGTTGCAACTATAGAGATTGTTTCTAATGGTAGAGGATATACTTCAATTCCTAATATTAGTTTTAGCTCACCGGATGTAGGACTAAATACTGCAAGAGCATCCATTGAAATACTTCCTACATATCATTCAATTCAGAGTTCAACCCCAATTTCATCATCTGGTATTTGTACTATTACATTGAGTGATATTATACCTTATTTAAATGAAATTGGAACTGATGTTTATTTTTATAAGCAAAGTCGCATATTAGCGTCCGGACATTCATTGGAATACATTGGTTCTGGTGTTGAAATAACCACTGCTCTTCCTGCTTTTGGCGGAGTTCCAATTCAAGAAAATGAAATTGATGCTCGTAATGGCGGTTTAGTTATATATACCTCCACTGACCAATCTGGAAATTTTAGAATTGGAGATGGAGTAATTATTGACCAACAATCTGGACAAATATCAGGCAAGTCTTATTCTAAAAGCTTGCTATCACAAATGACCCCATATATTCTTGCACTTGGAGGAGAATAACCGATGACACTTTCTTTAACTAATTATGAAACTATCGTAGGCATTGCGTCTACAACACCTCAAATTATATATACTGCTCCTGCTGGATACACTGGAGTTGTTCTAATGGGGCAAGTTGCAAACTTAAGTTCCAGAACGGAAATAGTTTTATTCTCATATGTGAATGCTGCTGCTACCACCACAGAAATTACTCCAAGTTGTCCGGTTGCATCAAATGATGCTATTAAATTATTTTATGGTAAATTATTTGTCTTAAGTGGTGAAAGTATTAAACTATCTGGGTCTAATGGTACATCTTTAAAATACACCTTTAGCATTTTGGAAACACTTAACTAAAATGTCAGAATATTCCAGTAATCGTCAAAGAAAATTAAATATTGGTATTAATTCGTACACTGAAAATGAATTAGTACTGAATGTGATAGGTAATACCAATATTACTGGGATTACAACTCTTGCAAGTTCTGGTGGAATTACGACAACGGGTGGTGATTTGTATGTTGGTGGTAATTTATATATTAAGAATGCAGCTTTTCCAACAAAATTGAGTGACTTATTGGATGTTCAAATAAATGATAATTTGGATAAATATGTATTAATGTATGATAGAACAATTCAAAAATGGAGAAATGTAAATCCTGATGAGGTATTAATTACTGCTACCACAGACCAAACTCCAGGATATGTGGGATTACCTACTAACTTTGAAGATCAACTTATTACGGATTTAAATAGTAAAATTGATTTGGACGCTGGAACTTTTTAATTTGATAAATAATTATAGTAACACATTAAGCATATGCCAGCTCCTACTATTCAATTTAAGAGAGGTTCTTTCGCCAATGTTGGCCTTGCATCATTTAGATCAGGAGAACCTGGATTTACGACAGATAAGTATGACTTTTATGTGGGTCTTGACGGCACCGCAGCCAATCAGAAATTCTTTGGTAGTGCTCGTTACTGGACAAGAGAAGCCGCATCTTCTGCAGCAACTTTAAATCTTTATGGGCAAACTAATAGCAATAATTATGTCTCATTAAGATCTCCCGCTTCACCTGTAGGAATTGTAACATATACCCTACCTGATACAATTACTGCTAATAATTTTCTTACAGTAAATGCAAGTGGTCAATTAAGTTGGGCGTCTGTTACCGCATCGGCCAGCTTAAGTAATGCTACCTTTACCGGAATTACAACCTTTTCTTCTGGTGCTGGTAATCTTGTTGATATTGGAGCAAATGCTCAACTAAGTGGAATTGTATCGTTTACTAATACCGCAGACAATACCCTTGGCACTACAAATACTGGTGCAGTTCAAATTTCAGGTGGTGCAGCAGTAACTAAAAACCTTACAGTAGGCTCCGGTCTTTCCGTTACAGGTAATTCTACGATAGGTGGAAATTTAGCTGTTAATGGTGGAACTGTAACCACAACAGGAACTGCAGCGACAGTATTTAATACTAATGCTACTACAGTTAATGCTTTCGGTGCTGCTACTGTAATTTCTATTGGTGCTAATACTGGAATAACTACAATTAATAATAGCTTAAGAATAACTAATTTCTTACGTGACTCTTCCAATAATGCAGGTTCTTCAGGACAATTTCTTACTGTAACTGGTGCAGGTATTGGTTGGACTACTATTGGTGGGGTTTCTGGCTCAGGAGTTTCAACCGCTACTAGAGCCACGACTGTAGATTCAACTAGTACTAGTGATGCTGGTACTTATTTCCCTGCGTTATTCTCAAGTTCTACTTCTGCAAATGGAGCTATTGCTTATGTTGATGCTGGAATTTCATTTGATGCATCTGCAAATAGCTTAACTTTAGGTGGAAATTTAGCTGTTAATGGTGGAACTGTAACCACAACAGGAACTGCAGCGACAGTATTTAATACTAATGCTACTACAGTTAATGCTTTCGGTGCTGCTACTGCAATTTCTATTGGTGCTGCTACAGGAACTGCTACTGTTAATAACACAACGGTAACTCTTGCTAACGCTACAGCCTTAAACATTAACGGAACTAACCCAACTGTTGCTTCTTCCTCAACTGGTACATTATCACTCTTTAATACTAACCTAACTGCAGTAAACGCTTTTGGTGCCGCAAATAACCTTATTATTGGCGCTAATAATACTTCCACAGGTGTTACTACAGTTCGCACCAAATTGACAGTTGCAGGTGCTCTTGAAGTTGACGGTAACTCCATACAATCAAGTGCTGGAACAACTGTACTTACACTTAACAATCAAGATGCAAGTTTTGCAAATAATGTTACAGTTGCTGGAAATCTGACCGTAAATGGAACTACAACTCAAGTAAATACTTCAGAGTTGCAAGTTTATGATAGAACCATTACATTAGGTATACAGTCTGGAACAACCCCAACTAATACTACTTGGGACCTTGGAATTTTAATGAACTATGGTAATGCTGGCGTTGCAAATACTGCTGGTGTAATTTGGGAAGCAGCAAATAGAAGATTTCAATTTGCTACAAACTCTGATAATCCTGTTGGAATTAACACTGCAACTCCTCAAATTACAGTAGCCACATTCGCTCCTATTGAAGTTAGTGCCCTATGGATTAATGATGCTGCAGGGCAAAATCAAGTTATTTCTTATCTAGCCGCAGATGTATTATTTACTGGTTCTTCCGCAGGTAGATATTTACATAATGTTACTGTTGATGCTGGTATATTCTAAACTTAAGTAAATAAATCATATAAATATACCCAGTAATTGGGTCTATTTTTTTATGACTGATGATGACTTAAAATTAATTATTGAAGCTTATCAAAGAAAATCTTTTGAGTTATTTAACGCAAATATTGTATTAGAAGTTCAAATTAATTCTTTGAAAAAAAATATAGAAGAATTAGTATTAGAGTTAGAAAAAACAAAAAAGACTAAAAGAGGTGCAAAACCTGAGGATGAATTTTGATAAATAGTAAATAAGTTAATATATATTGACTATACGATATATGTCGAATATGGAGAATTGAATGCCTGCACCTATTGTGAGGAACAAAAGAACATCTGTTTCTGGGAAAACTCCAACTACAACGGATTTATCTTTTGGTGAATTTGGAATTAATATTAACGATGGAAAAGTATTCATTTCAGCATCAAACGCAGTTGTTGGAGTTGGTACAACAGTTATCACAGTTAATCCTTGGAGTGTTGGAGTAGGTTCAACTGCATATAATACATATTTTAATGTTGGTAATGTTGGTATAGGTACCACAAATCCAATCTCAAAACTACAAGTTCAAGGAAATGTATTAGTTTCTGGTATTGTTACTGCTACTACATTCGTTGGAGCACTAACTGGAACAGCAACAACAGCAACAAATCTAAATGGTGGACTTGCTGGTAATATTGTATATCAATCTGCACCTAATACTACTGCATTTTTAGCAAATGGTAGTAGTGGAACAGTTCTTCAATCAAATGGAGTTGGCAATGCTCCTACTTGGGTTGCTGTTACTCCTGCTGGTGCAATTACTGGTTTAGTAGTCAGGGATTCTACTAATACTATTGTCGGTACTTCTGGTAGTGTAACTCAATTAACTTTTGGTACTGGACTTTCTGTAACTGGAGCAACAGGTGCAGCAGGTATTGCTACTATTACTTTATCCAGCAATATTGTAGGAACTTCTTTAAGTATTTCTGGTATTTCTACCTTTGCTAATGGACCAGTATTGATTGGTAGTGGAACCTCAACAGGAACAGCATCACAACCACTACAAGTTACTGGAGGTGCTTATGTTTCTGGTAATCTTGGAGTTGGCATTACAAATTCTTCTGTTCCTCTAAATTTACAATCATCAAATACTGATACATTTAGAATTCAAAGTTCTACAGCAACAACTTTAAATTTTAGAAATGATGTTTTTGGGGGAATTCTTGATATTAGTAATAGTTCATCTGTCTTGCAGTGTAGATTGGACGCAAGAGCATCATCTTCAAGTTATATTCTTGGGAATTTCCTTGTAGGTTCAGCAACATCAACAGGAACAGCATCACAACCACTTCAAGTTACTGGTGGTGCTTATGTTTCTGGTAATCTTGGTATAGGAAGTATAAATCCAACATCAAAACTATCTGTAGTTGGTGATGTATTAGTTTCTGGTGTTACTACTGCTTCTAGATTTGTTTCTAACATAGCAACAGGAACCGCACCACTTACAGTCTCTTCTACAACACTAGTAGCAAACTTAAATGCCGATTTACTTGATGGTAATGATAGTACTTATTACACTAATGCTTCTAACCTATCATCAGGTACAATTCCTTCTGCAAGAATCACTGCATCTTCTGGTGATTTTAATGTAGGACAAAACTTAAATGTAACTGGAAACATAACAATTGGTGGTACAACTGCAATTTTAAATGCAGCAACATTACAAATCAAAGATAAGGATATTGTACTTGGTATTACAACCAATGCCTCCAATCAAGATGTTTCTACTGATACAACAGCAAATCATGGTGGTGTTGCTATTGCATCCACAGAAGGAACTCCATTAATTGATATTAATGCTGGCGTTGGTACTGATAGTATTCCATCCACATATAAACAAATTATGTGGTTGAAGTCTGGTTCTTGGACTGGATTGGGCACTGATGCTTGGTTATTCAATTATGGTGTTGGTATTGGTAGTACACAAGTACCTAATGGAGTTAGACTTGCCGTTGGTGGTGTTCAATTTACACAAAATGATTTAGCAGTTGTAAGAAATATTAATGCTTCTGGTATTGTTACTGCTACTACATTCAGTGGCAATTTAGCAAATATACTAACCCTGAATACATCAGGAACTGGTTTATCTGGTTCTACCACTTATAATAACTCTGGTGTTGCTACATTTACTGTAACTTCAAACGCAACTTCAGCCAACACCGCATCTGCAATTGTTGCTAGAGATGCTTCTGGAAACTTTAGTGCTGGAACAATTACCGCTGCACTTACTGGCAACGTAACAGGTAACGTTTCTGGTTCTTCTGGTTCTTGTACTGGTAATGCTGCCACAGTAACAAATGGTTTTTACACAACATCATCATTTAATTTAGGTACAACTTCTATTGCTGTTAATAGGGCATCGGCAACGCAAAGTTTAACAGGAATAAACATTGACGGTTCTTCTGGTTCTTGTACTGGTAATGCTACTACTGCTACTACTGCATCTAATTTAACTGGACTTACACTTAATAGTTCAGCCGCACCAATAAATCCTGATAATGTAACTCAAAACCAAATTGGATACGATAATAGCGTATCTCTATTTGCACAAACTGATGGTGGATTATATTCATCTGCTTATAGTTCATCCTGGATTCATCAAATACATGGAGACTTTCGTACAGGACAGATTGCAATTCGTGGTAAGAATAATGGAACTTGGCAAGCGTGGCGTACTGTCCTAGATTCTAGTAATTATAATTCTTATTCCCCAACACTAGCAGGAACTGGTGCTTTTGGTACTTGGAGTATTAACGTTACAGGTAATGCCGCAACAGTAACAAATGGTTTTTACACAACATCATCATTTAACTTAGGAACAACTTCTATTGCGGTTAATCGTGCTTCTGCAACGCAAAGTTTAACAGGAATAAACATTGACGGTTCTTCTGGTTCTTGTACTGGTAATGCTGCCACAGTAACGACTAATGCAAACTTAACTGGTGATGTAACTTCTATTGGCAACGCAACTGCTATTGCTGCTGGAGTTATTGTTGATGCCGACATTAATGCATCTGCTGGTATTGTAGATACTAAATTAGCAACCATTAGTACTACAGGAAAGGTATCTAATAGTGCTACTACTGCAACCAGTGCCAATACAGCATCAACAATAGTAGCAAGAGATGCTTCTGGAAACTTTAGTGCTGGAACAATTACTGCTAATTTAACAGGTACTGCATCACTTAATGTGTTGAAAGCAGGAGACACGATAACAGGTCAACTGATTTCAACACTTGCAAACAATACGGCAACAGGCGGAGGACAAATCTACCTGAATGGTGCTACTGGAAACCGAATTGATTTTAATGCTAATGGTACTGCTGCTCCTTCATTTACAACAAGAAGTACTGGAACCAAACTTGTTTTATATCCTAATATTGGTGCTAGTACAGTCGATTGGGCATTGGGAATTGATACTAATACTTTATGGTCTTCTGTTGCAGATTCAGCATCACAATTCAAATGGTATGCAGGAACCACAAATATTGCAACTCTCTTTGGAACTGGTGAACTTGTATTAGGAACTACAGCAAAAACAGGAACCGCATCCCAACCACTTCAGGTTACTGGGGGTGGTTATGTTTCTGGTTCTGTTGGTATTGGTTCTACAATCCCAAGAGCAAATCTAGATGTTGTTGGTAATGTAAGAGTATCTGGAATTTCTACTCTAGGAACAGTTCAGATATCTTCGGGTATTGTAACTGCTATTACTGGTATAGTTACTTATTACGGAGACGGCTCTAATCTTTCTGGCACCAACCTGGCCGATCTGGTGATCCCGCTATCGGATGAGACAACGGCCCTCACGGCTTCATCGACAGTTGCCAAGGTCACAATCCCTTATTGGCCTCGCGCAACGGTATTGACCAGCTTGCCGATCTGGATGGTGAACACCGCTCCAACAGGCGCGGCGCTGCAGTTTGATATTCAGGTTGGCGGGACTTCAATTTACCTGCCTGCCAGCGGTGGCACCTACCCAACCATTGCAATCAGCGGCACTAACTCCACATCGTCTACTGGTACATTTACGACTTCATTTGCTGCTGCACCAACAATCGCAGTCGGGTCTTCCGTTACCTTCTTCATAAGGCAGATCGGCAGCACTGTTGCGGGCGCTGGCTTAAAGGTTGTGCTATTCACCAGGAGGGCAAGCTAATGCTACAGTATTGGGGGAATAGTTATGCTTTTGGAGTTATTGCAACTGGCGGAACTGAGACTGTAGTAGGCGGCTACAAAATCCACACATTTACGACAGTAGGCACCTCTACCTTCACTGTAACCTCTGGGGGGATCGTTGAATACCTAATTATTGCTGGTGGCGGTGGTGGTGGAAGTAGCACTTTCTCAAATGGTGGCGGTGGTGCGGGGGGTTATCGGTGCTCAGTCTCGGGGGAATCGTCAGGCGGAGGATCGGCGGCTGAATCACCGCTAACGGTTACGCCTCAGTCATACACGGTGACGGTAGGCGAGGGAGGTGCAGCCCAGAGTAATGGGGCAGGCTCATCTTTTGGCGGAATCACGGCTATTGGTGGTGGCCGAGGCGGAGGCGGAGGGAATAATGTTGTACGAGCAGGGGTAAGTGGCGGCAGCGGCGGCGGCGGCGCAAGCGCAAGCGGCGGCAGCGGAACGGCTGGCCAGGGTTTTGCGGGAGGCAGTGGAGACAGCGGGGACTGGGCCGGTAACGGCGGCGGCGGCGCTGGCGGCGCTGGTGGTGTTTTTACTGGTTCACTAAGCGGTGCCGCTGCTGGCGTTGGTGGCGCGGGCGTTACAAGCTCGATCAATGGCACCGCCACGGCTAGGGCTGGCGGCGGTGGTGGCGGCGACTACGACACGACCGGCGGCGGCGGCGGGACTGGAGTAGCTGGAGGGGGGAAGGGCGGGCAGGGCTCCACCGCTGCTGTCGCCGGAACCCCAAACACTGGCGGTGGCGGTGGCGGTGGCGGGGACAGTAAGGGGGCCGCTGGTGGGTCCGGCATCGTCATTATTCGCTATCGGATTCTGCCATGAGCCGCCTTCTCTTCAGCCGCGCCAGTGGCGCATTAATCCCCTACAACCGCCAGGACAGTGAACCTGTAGTTGGCCTGGACCGCACTACCTATCATGTGGTGGAAGTCGTGCGCGAACCTGAGCCAGAATTTGACCCGTCCACGCACTACCTACAGCCGCTGGAGCCGGTGATCAATATCACTGATCCCGACAGTGATGATATAAACGGCTTGGCAACCTATGGATGGGAGCTAGTGGAATTGCCCCCGGTTCTACCACAGCCTCGCTGGGTTGAGTTCGGTGCCGCAGTCCAAAGCGATCCTGCAATCAATGGGCTTCTCGGTGCAGCTTTCACAATAAGACCAGCCCTTGGACTTGGCCTTGGGGTTGGCCTGGGCAAGGCCGAGGACGGGAAACCAGCCAATTTCCTGAGTTCCTGGGCCATGGCCCGCTCTCTCGATCTGATCTCACCCGAGCTTCTGACTAATGTGATAGCGTTGGCAGAGCAGTTTGACCTGCCTGCTGACTTTATAGAGGCGCTGGGGTCGGAGCAGTTACGACACTCAATATCTACTCCATCTCCAACTTGATCCAGAAGATCAGTCAGCAGTCGGATTCGCAGCGTGACTCCCAGGCATCAGGTGGAGGTCGTGGGTGAGAGGGGTTTCTTGCGAATACTTTTTAGAATGGTAGTTCATCATTCCTTGACAGTCCTGGTTGAGTGGTGTAGTATAAGTTAAAATTACATTCTCTTAACTACAGTCCAATTACCGACAATGAAACAAATTCAAAAGCCAATGCTTGCCGGAAATTATGATGCTTCTAAGGCAAAATTTCCGTATATTGCCACACCAAAGATTGATGGCATCAGGTTTCTTATGGTTAATGGTGTTGCCGTCTCCCGCACATTCAAGCCTATTCGGAACAATTATCTCCAACAAGTTTTAAGCGAAACACTTCCAGATGGAGTGGATGGAGAAATCACAGTTGGAGATACCTTTCAATCTTCTACTAGTGGTGTAATGAGTATTGAAGGTGAGCCAGATTTTAAGGTTTGGCTTTTTGATTATGTTGACCCCAATCAAGATGAGATTCTTCCGTATTA
>Ga0114978_10001009_pt1 | contig 23643 bp, 14 predicted proteins | sample S_140212_EF_Meta_FD_87027 | JGI IMG/M metagenome (GOLD analysis project Ga0114978, IMG submission 87027) | Freshwater microbial communities from Lake Simoncouche, Canada to study carbon cycling - S_140212_EF_MetaG | ecosystem: Environmental > Aquatic > Freshwater > Lake | place: Lake...
AGGTTGACGTCGGTATCGGTTTTTTGGGCATTGAGCTGCAAGCCACCCAAGCCCGCGCCGGTCGAACTGGCGTTGAGGTTTTGCAAATCCGCCAGCGTCAGGCCCACACCGCTGTCACTGGCCAAGGGGTTCAGGCCCAGCGAGGTGGGCCACTTCACACCCAGGGTTTGCAAGCGGTCGCGGGCGACTTCAAGCACCTCCAGCTCCAGCATCACTTCCGACTCAGGCACGTCATAGGTGGCGACCATGCGCTCCAGCATGTCGAGCATCTCGGGCGTGTCGCGGGCGATCAGGGCGTTGAGCTTATCGTCTACCACCACATCGCGGCCCTTGAACAGGGTCTTGATGGCGGCGCCCACTGCCTTGGCTTCGCTGAACATGAGCGGGAAAGTGCGCACGCTAAGCTCTTGGTAGTCCTTGAGCTTGGCCGGGGTGTTGGGAAACACAATGATGGTGTTGGCATTGACCACCTGCTTTTCTAACTGGTTGCTCACCAAAATCAGGTTGAGCGCTTCTTCCATGGTGGTGTCGCGCACCAGCAGGCTGGTTTTGAGCTCGGGCTTGATGTCTTTGTCCAGAACAAAGTTCAGGCCGCTACCGCGCGCCAAACTCTCCAAGATTTGGCGCACCGAGGCATCGCGAAACTCCAGCGAAATCGGCTGGCGAAACGCCTTGCCCAGCACGCTGGTGCTGTTGGCAGCCAACGCTATTTTTTCAAGTGCTGCGGCCTGCAGGGCTTGGGCATCCAGGTTGCTGGCGTCGTCGCGCAAGGCGGCTTGGGCATAGCTGCGTGCGGCCTCCCAGTCTTTGGCTTGTGCCGCCTGCTGCGCTTGCTCTAGCACCTTGGCCAAGCGCTCTTGCTGGCGCACACGCTGCAAAGCCTGGCGGGCAATATCGTCATCGGCGTACAGGCCTAGCACCCGCTCTAGCAAGCCCGCAGCACCGGCCCAATCCTTGCGCTGCATGCGCATTTGGGCCTGCGCCATCCAGGTCTGCGCTGCCAAGCGCTTGCCCGTGAAGTAGGCGGTTTTGTATTCCAGCTGGTCTGGAGCGCTTCGCGCCAAAGACTCTAAGGCCTGCAGACCCGCAGCGGTTTGGCCTTGCTCCATCAGGCTGCGGCCCTCTTGGGTGGGCGACGGCAAAGCGCAGCCGGTCGCCAAGAAAACCAGGGCCAGCGCAAACGCCGCGCCGGTACGAACACAGGCCCTGGGCCAGAAGTTGTTGCATGGGCTCACTAGGGCGCTCCAATATCGAGGGTTTGACGCTCATTGAGCGGCAGGTAGGTAAACACGATCTGCGGGGGCGTGATGGACTCCACCCGGTAACGGCCGTCGATCACGGTGGCAACACGCGCCACGCGCAGGTCTTCGTCCAGCGACAAAAAAACCTGCCAGGTACCGGCCTCTGACTGCTTGCCAACAAAGGCAAAAGGCAGCGGTGGTGCGCGTGGCGCCGCCGGTGGCGCGGGAGGAGGCGGTGGCGGCGTCCATGACAGCGCACCAAAGGCATGGCCACCGGCGCGCTCGGCATTGGGCGGCGGCGCAGGCGCGCGCATGGCCAAGGCAGGAATGCCTGTTGGCACAACCAAGACTGGAGCGGCCTGCGCGGGAAAGCGGGCGACTTTGGTGTCTTGCGCCGCACCAGCGCTTGGCGGCGGGGACGCCTGGCTGACCGTACTGGCGCGGGTAGGCACCACCAGGGTGTCGTTGCTAATCGGGGTTTTATCCGCAAAGAAGGCCAGCCAGCCCGACACCAGCAGCGCCGCCAGGCCAATGGCTTGTCGCAGCGTCATGGGGCCGCTCCGGCAGCGGGCACAGGGGCTTGGTACAGCGTCCACCGCAGGGCAACTTCGAGGTCGTCCGTGCCTGCGGCATCGCGCTTGAAGCTTGCGCCGTCGAGCGCCAAGCTCGGCAAAGTGTACAAAGCATCTTCCACAAAGCCGCGCACCGCGGTGTAACTGCCCACCACCGGTAGCTGCAGACGGTAGCTGCACCAGGCGCCGCTTTCGTCGCAGGTTTGCTTGTACTGTCCCTGCGGCAGTTCCAGCTCCCAGCGTTTGGCCAGCGCAAACAAGGTTTTTTGCGCGCCTTCGGGCTGCGGTGCCTGGTCCAACAGGGCTTTGAACTGGGCTGCGTTGCGCTGGCTGGCCTCGGTCTCTGACAAAGGCCGCGACCCGTCTGCCGCCTTGGTTTGCAGTGCGGCTTGGGCGCGTTGTGCCTGCGCCGCTTGGCCTTGCAGCAATGCCTGCTGGTCTTGCCGCCGCGCCGCGTACTGCGCAGGAAGCACCAGCGCCGCCAGCGCCCCCACAGCCAGCCACAAGGCCGTGGCCAGCCACAGCAGCGGGCTGGCGCGCCCGGCGCGTAGCAAAGCGTCTTGCAGTTGCTGGCGCAAGCGAAGTCCGGTGTCCCGAGGGCTGCTCATGGCTTGTCCTGCGTCCAGCGCAGCTTCACTTCAAAACGCAGCGGCCGGTTGGGGTCTTGGGCGTTGACTTGGTGTGAGGTCAAGACTGCCGACACAAAAAACGGCTCGGTGCGCAGTTGGCGCATAAAGCCCAGCATATGGGCACTGTCCTTGGACTCGACCAGCAAGTGCAGGCCTTGCGCAGCGCTGGCGTCTTGGCTTGACGCAGCCGTCTCCGGGCGCATTTCTAAAATTGCCACCTGCACACTGGGTGTGGTGGATACCCGTTCCAAGGCGTCCCAGAGCTGCGACCAAGGCCGGTTGAGCGCGAGCAGCGCTTGGTGCATGGCAGCGTCTTGTGCCGCACTCAGGGTCTGTGCACCTTTGGCCGCCAGTGCCGCACGCATTTGGCTGGGTTGCGCAGGATCTGTCGCCGCTGGCGCAGTACGCACCAGTTCCGCGTGCAATTGCAGGCGCTCGGAATACACCGCTGCGGTCCACCACAGGCCAGCGGCAAGGGTCAGCATGGCACCGAACAAGGCCAAACGCAAGGCCACCCCGGCGCGCGCCCACCAATAGCGTGCGGTGCGCGGGGCAAAGTCCAGGTCCAGGCGGTTCATGGCTTGAGGCCCCACAGGCCCAGGGCGTCGCTGGCTGCGCCAAGGTAAACCGCGGCGGGGCCGCGCCGCGCGCTGGCAGCAGGCGGGGCCTCGCGCCAGGGGCGCGGCACATCGCCGCACAGCGCCAACACAGCTGGCGCTGGGATGCCAAGGCGCAGACTTTCTCGCTGCACCGCGTCGCCCACCCAGCCCGTTTCTTGCGCATGGCCGGCGGTAAATTCGAGCCGCCGCAATTGTTCAATGTGCCGCTGCGGCGCCACGCACAAGGTAAGCACGCCTGCGCTGCAAATACCCAGCCACTCCCCCGGCGCCAAGGCTGCATGCCAATAGTTCCAAACCGCAGCAAACACCGGTTGCACGGACACCAGGTGCAGCCCGTGCCGCTGGCACTGCTGGCGCAGCATGTCCAGCAGGCCGCTGCGCAGCGCACTGGCAACAAAACGCCCGCCCAGGCGCGGTGCGCTCGCGGCCTCCCATCCGGTGGCAGTGTCGGTCACGGCGCGCAGGCGCATTGCTACTGCGGCCTGCAAGTCTGACAAATTTGCACCATTGACCGGCGGCTGCACGCTGGCGCTGGGTGCCCACAGGTCTGCCACCAGCACCTCCAGCGTGCTGCCTGCGGTGGCACGGCGCAGCAAAAGTGCGTCAAGCGCCGCAGCGCGCTGCTCGTCACTGGCCTGGGCTGGCCACGCAAGCGACTCCAGCAAGCGATAACGCGGGCGCAACAGGCCGCTGCGCAATGCCAAATGCGCGCCCTGGGGGCCCACGCTGAGGGCGAGGTTGTGGCCGCCAGAACTAGGCATTGAGCGTCACCCGGTTGACTTCGGCCAGCGTGGTCTGGCCCCGGCGCGCCAAGGCCATGGCGGCGTCGCGCAGGCTGCGCGTGCCTTGACGGTGCGCGGTTTCTTTGATTTTTCGGATGGGTGCTTTTTCAATAATCAGCTCGCGCAACTCGTCATTGAGCAGCAAGATCTCGGCTATCGCGCGCCGGCCTTTGTAGCCGGTGCCCCGGCAGTCGCCGCAGCCTTTTCCGGCCATCCAGCGCACCGAACTGTCCTCGGGCAGCAGACCAAAACTCTCGCACTCTTGCGCGCTGGGGGTGTGGGGGGCGCTGCAGTGTGGGCAGTTCATGCGCAGCAGGCGCTGGGCCCAAATGCCGTTGAGCGCGGACACAAATGAATACGGATCAATGCCCATGTGCACAAAGCGCCCCAGCACGTCAAACACATTGTTGGCGTGCACTGTGGTCAGCACCAAGTGGCCGGTCAGGGCCGACTGCACCGCAATCTCAGCGGTCTCGTTGTCCCGAATCTCGCCCACCATGATCTTGTCCGGGTCATGGCGCAGGATAGAACGCAATCCCTTGGCAAAGGTCAGGCCCTTTTTCTCGTTGACCGGAATTTGCAGCACGCCGGGCAGCTGGTATTCCACCGGGTCTTCGATGGTGATGATCTTGCTGCGGCCGTCGTGGATTTCGGTCAGCGCGCCGTACAGCGTGGTGGTTTTTCCTGAGCCGGTGGGGCCAGTGACCAGCAGCATGCCGTAAGGCTCTTGCGCCAGGCGGCGCAGTACCGCAAGCGAGGCCTGGTCAAAGCCCAGCGCATCCAGCGACAGGGAACCATAGGCCTCAATCATGGCCCGCTTGTCCAGCACGCGGATCACCGCATCTTCGCCGTGAATGCTAGGCATGATGGACAGGCGCAAATCAATATCGCGGTCCGCGTCAGCCACCATAAAGCTGCCATCTTGCGGCACGCGGCGCTCGGAAATATCGAGCTCTGCCACCACTTTCAGGCGAGAGATCACATATTCCGCCAACTCCACCCCCTGCACCGTAAGCGCGTGGTCCAACACGCCATCAATACGGAACTTCACGCTCATGCCCGTGGCGGTGGACTCAATGTGGATGTCCGAGGCACCGGCCTTAAGGGCGTCGTACAAAATGGAATTGACCAGCTTGACCGCCGGGCTGGCCGATTCGCCCAGGGCGGACAGCGACAAGCTCGACGCTGAGCGCTTGTCGCGCTGGGCCTGGCTTGCGGTGGTGTCGTTGGGGTCGTGGCCCAGGCCGTCGGTGGCGCGCGCGCTTTCTTCGAGCTTGACCAGGTAGGCCGCTATGTCTTCTTGCAGTGCCAGCGCAAATTCCAGCGGCACTTGCGCCAGCGACTGCAGCCACGCCAGCAGGTCCGCGTCAAACGGGTCCGCCACCACTGCCAAGAGTGCGCCTGCACGGTACACCAGCACGCAGTGGCGGCGCAGCGCCACGGCCAAGGGCAATACGCCCAAGGCCGGGGTGCAAGCAAACAAGTGCGTGGTCTCTACCACCTCGAGGTCCAGCACTGCGCCCGCTTGCCGCACCACGGTGCGCGCATCGCTGGCGCCAGGCGCGTCCAAAGCAGCAAGCGCGCTGCTGGCACTGCGGCCTTGCTTGCGCGCCTGGCCGTAGGCCTGGCGCAGCGACGCCGCGTCGGGCAGCCCATAAGCGCGCTCTAAGGTGGCCATTAAAACGACCCCGCCAGATCAAAGATTGGCATGTACAAAAGCACCACGATGACGCCCACCACCAGGCCAATGGCCGTCATCAAGAGCGGCTCAAAGCTGCGCATAAACCGGTCAATCCAACGGGTAATTTCCCCGTCGTAGAACGCGGCCGATTGGCGCAACATGCCGCCCAAATCACCCGAGCGCTCGCCCACGGCCAGCATGCGCAAGGAGATAGGCGTGGTCAGGTTTTGTGCGGCAAAGGCCAGAGACACCGGCGCGCCCGTCTGGACTTGGGCGCTGGCTTGGCGCAAACGCTGCGCTACCGCCGGCGACACCACGGAATCCACGGTCTCCATGGCCGAGACCAGCGAAATACCGCCTTCGAGCAGCAGCCCCAGCGTCATGTACAGCCGCGAGAGCTCGTACACCCGCACCCGCTCGCCCACCCCGGGCAGGCGTGTCAACAGGCCCATCCAGCCGCCTGCGGCCTGAAACTTTTTGGCCGAGGCGGCAAAGCCCATAAGCGCGGCCAACACCAAGGCCAGCAAAACTCCCAAATGGTCGGTCAGCAGTGCGCTCAGGCCCAGCATTTGTTGCGAGAGCCAGGGCATCTGGCGCCCGGCACCCTGGTACACCTCGGCAAAGCGGGGCACTACGTACACCATCAAAAAAAGACTCACCAGCGTGCCCACACCAATCAGAATAGCCGGGTAAATGGCGGCACTCACCACCTTGGCGCGCACCGCGTCGATGCGCTGTTGGTAGGCAATAAAGCGCTCTAGCGCCTGCGGCAGGCTGCTGGTGCCCTCGCTGGCGCGCACCAGGCCAATGTAGAGCGGCGGAAAATGGCGGGGCTGCTCGGCCAGCGCGCTGGACAGCCTGCGCCCATCGCGCAGCGCTTGCAAGAGCCCAGACATGATCAGGCGCAAAGCCGGCTGTGTCTCTTTTTCCAGCAGGGCCTCGAGGCCCTCCACCAATCCCAGGCCGGCTTGCAAAAGTGCCAGCAATTCTTGGCTGAACATGACCAGCGGCAGCGGGGAACGGCGTCGGCCAAACGCGCCTTGCAAGCGCCCCAAGACGCCGGTCCCCAAGACGTCGCCGCCGTGCAAGCGCACCAGGTACATACCGCGCTCTTGCACCTGGCGCTGGGCGTCGGCACGGTCAAGCGCGTCAAACTCCCATTGCACGACGGCGTGCTCTGCAGTGATGGCACGGGCCTGGTATTTCACGGCAGCCTGCCTTAGTTGGTCAGGTCAGCGTCTTCGCCACTGCCTCCGGGCTGGCCGTCTTTGCCCAAAGAAATGATTTGGTAGTCCGTGATCACCCCGCTAGGCGAAGCTACACCGCCAATTTTGTAGACATAGGGGTGGCCCCAGGGGTCTAGCGGCACGTCTTTTTTGAGGTAGGGACCATTCCAAGCCACGGCGTTGTCAGGTTTGACCATCAGGGCGCGTAAGCCCTCTTCTACAGCGGGGTAGCGGCCCACATCTATGCGAAAGGTGTCCATTGCTTTAGACAGGCCTTCTAGCTGCGCCTTGGCTACCGCCACCTCGGACTTGCCGATCTGGGCAAAGTACTTAGGGCCAACGTAAGAGGCCAGCATGCCGATGATCACGATCACCACCAAGAGCTCCAGCAAGGTAAAGCCCTGCTGGACTGGGGCGCCACGCAACGCACCAGTTGCGACTCGAAGCGGCGTTTTAAACAATTTATTCATTTGAGTATTTAAAATACTTTGAGAATGTTAAATTCACAAAGTGACAAATAAATGTCATTTCATTGCGCTTTGCCTTCGGCAGGCAACTTGCGCTCTTCAATTGAATCGCGAATGACCAGGCCCTCGTTTTCTAGTGCGACGCGGTCAAACTGCCAGGGCGCCAGGTACCAAGGTGTCATTTCAGCCACAGTAGATTCAAAACGCAGCAGCAGCCGCACGTTGATGGTGTGAAAAGCACGGTTTTGGTCTTGGCAAAACGCCAGCGACTTGTCGCGCTGCGCCAGGTTTTGCTGGGTGGATTCCCAGGCGACACGCGTATCCCCAAGCGTGGTCTGAGTGGCGACCAGTTGCGCCTGGGTGGTTTGCTGCTGCCCGCGCAAGGTCTCTAACTGCGTTACCGTGGACTTGAGCGAATCCGCCAGCGCCGCCTTCTCGTCCTGCAATGCCTGCAATTGGGTGCGCATCTCGGCTTCTTGCTTAAGCGCCTGGCCCAGCTTAGATGCCTGGGCCTGGGCCTTTTGCAACTTGCCTTGCAGCTCGTCGCGCTCGTTACTGAGCTGGGCTTTGTCTTGCTGCAAGGCCTGCTGAACCTGTTGCATTTTTGCCATGCGCTCTTGCTGCGCACGTGCGGCTTTTTTTGCTTGGTCGTCAGCCGCATGGACGCCGGACAAGCCGCCCACCAAGGCCACCACCAGTGCTAGGCGCAGGACAGAAAAGTAGGTGTAGACGTAGCGCATGGTGGCCTTAGAAACGGACCGCAAGATCCACTTGCAAGGTGTCGACCGACAGCTTGGTCACCGGGTTGGAGCCCGGCGCATAAGAGTCGATTTGGTTGGCGCTCATCCAGCGTACGGACAGCACGGTGTTGTCGTACCAGCCGTAGTTGCCACCCAGAATAAAACCTTGGTTGTTGGTGCCGCCCAGACCAAAGTCGGAGTTGGTAAACGCGTCCAGCGTGGCGTCGCTGCCCAGGTAGCGGTAGGCCAGCGACGCATTCCACTCGCCCTTGCGCCGCACCGCATGGTCACCCAGGGCCACTTTGGCCAAGTAACCGGCGTTTTTGCCGTCGGTGATGGCGGCCCCACTGCGGCTGGCAATGGTGTCGCGGTCAAAGGAAATATTGGTGACCGCGTCGGCGGTAATGGTCAGAGGCAGCCCTGAGACGGTGGCCATGTCCAGCACCGCAGTCAGGTTAAGAACCCGAAAGTCCGAAGCCAATCCATAGACGCGAGCGCCAGTGTCTCCGGGAGCGTTGACTGCAAACAGCGTGTTGCCACGCTGGCGAAAGCCGCTGCCATACTCGTACCGTGTGGCGTAGTCAGGCCGCTGGGTGGCAAAAGCACTTACCGACTCGCGCTGGCCTGCCAGGTTTTGGTAGTCGTACAGCGCCAATCCCAGCTTCACCTGCGCACTATTGCCCAGCTTCAAAGCGGCGCCCGCTTGCACGCCCAGCATGCCGCGCGAGGTGGAAGTTCCCGGCTTGAACTCGGACAAGGGAAAGTAGCCCGCCGTGGCAAATGCCTCAGATGTGCCGTCAAACACCTTCTTGGCGGAAACCGATACGCCCTCAAAGCCCAAGTCGTCAGCCCACACCAGGTCGGTCGAGAAAAAGGGGTTGGGCATGCGCCCACCGCGAAAATCGGCCACCGGCCCCAGTGGCCGGAAAGACATGTAAGCCTGGTCAAACACCACGGCGTACTTGTTAAAGGACTGGCCCATGGTTTGGTTGGTCGAGGTGCGGTCGGTGGTGTTGCCGGTCGAGAAGCGCAGCGCCGCCGTCACGTCCTCGCTCACCGTGGCTTCTACGCCCAGACGGGCGCGCAGGCGCATGCGGTTGGCGTCGTCCTCGGTATTGAAATTGGGCGAGCCCAGGCTGCCCTTGTTGGTGGAAATATCGGCTGCGCGCGTCAAATCGCCATTGGTAAAGCCAGGCCCGGGCGCGGTGTTGCCATTGGCCAGCACGGTGGCCTCTTCGCGCAGGCGAAAGTCGCCATAAAGCCGAACATGGTTGAGCCACGACGGATAGGCCCCTGAATCGCCCCAGCGCTCTTTTTTGGCCTGGGCCAAGACTTCGCGCTTGACCTGCTCACGCAGTTCTTTTTTGGTGGCTTCCGACACATAGGGAATGCGCACTACCTTTTTGCCATCTTTGTCCACCTCTTCGGCCGCCGCAGCGCGGCTGGCGCTGGGCATTACGACCGGCAGCGCGGGTGCAGCGCCAAGCGTCGCTTGGGCGTCGCCCAGGACTGGTACATAGGCTGTAGGCGCAGGCGGGACCACCACCATGGAACCATCGGGACCGACAAAGGGCACCAAAGCGGCTGCCCGCAGCTTGGCAGCAGCCACCAGGGCATCGGTCTTTTCCTTGGTCAAGATGCCGCCTTCGACCAGCGCGTCGATCAGGCCTTGCGTAGTGGCCTGTACTTGGTCCACACCGCCGCGCTCAAAAGAGGATTGCTTGGAGGCCGAGAGCGCTGGAGTGGCCGCAGGCGTTTGGGCGTGCAGCGAAGCCACCGGCAGTGCCAAGCAGCTTGCGGCACCCAAACACCAACGCACCCAGGGTGCTTGCGCAGGTTTCAAACCAAAGCGGCTCATACAAAGTACCTTTCGAAAATCATCGGTTTGCGGTGTTGATGCGCAGCCGAATCGGCTGCGGCATGCGGTCGGGGGGCAAGCTAAAGGCCTTGGTGGCCGCCAGCGTTTGGCTGATCAAGGTGTCGAGCTCGGGGTCGCCGGTGCTGCCCACCAGCTCGTGGCGCTGCAAGCTGCCGTCTTTGGCGAGCCAGATACGCACTTCAATGCGGTAACTTTGGGTGCGCAGGTCTTTGTTGCGTTGCAAAACGCGCTGCACCTCGGACTTGAGCTGGTTGGCATAGCCGCCAAAGGGGCTGAACAGACCGGTGGCTGGCACGGCAGTACCACCGCCCGTGCTTTTGCCCACATTGCTAATGTCCTCGTTGGTGATCTTGCCGGCCGAAAAGGCGCTGGGGCCATCGCCCGCTGGGCCGTCCATCTTGAGCTCTTGCGAAGGCGGTGCGGGCGGCGCGTCTTTGGGCGGCGCGGGCATGTCTTTCAGCTCTTTTTGCTCTTTGGGCGGCTCGGGTTTTTTCTCTTCTTTGGGCGGCGGCGGCGGGGGCGGCGGGGTCATGGGAATGAGCGAAATCTTGGGCGCGCCTTTGCCCGGCTTGGATTTGCCACCCACCAGGCTGTACACCAGCAAGCCCAGCGCCACCAGGACAAGCAAGCCGCCCACGGCAAACAGGAGTTTTTTGCGGCCCTCGCTCATGCCTGCCTTAAGTGCCTATGCGGGCTGTGACCAGCCCCACGTTGCCAATACCCAGTCGGCCGGCCATGTCGATGATTTCCACCACTTTGACGTAATGGGCCTGGGGGTCGCCCTTGATCATGACGGGCGCATCTTTGTCTTTGGCAATCGCTGCGGTGAGGCGCTGCTCGAGTTCGGGCAGGGTGATGGACGCGCCGTTGAGCAGCAAATTGCCGTCGGGCAGGATTTGCACAATGCGCACTTCTTTTTGCACCGTGCTGGGTTTGTTGCTGGGCTTGGGCAGGTTGATCTTCATGCCCTGCACTGACGCAGTGGTCATGATGATAAAAATCACCAATAGCACGTAGGCCAGGTCCAACATCGGGGTGACGTTGATGGTGTCGTAGGGCTTGGTTTCGGTTTCGACTTTCATGGTGTTCCTTATGCGCTGGGCCTAGCTGCCCTGGGCGCGCCCCGTGGCCAGGCCGATTTCGGTAATGTCGGCGCGCTTGGCAATTTCTAGCACCTGCATCACCTTGGCGTACTGCGTATGCGCGTCTCCCTTGATGACGATGGACTGGGCAGGATTGGCGCTTTTCATCTCGCCCAGGCGCTGCGCGAGCTGCTCCGGCGTGACCGGGTAGGTGTCTAAGTACATGTCACCGGCCTGCGAGATGGTGATGGCCTTCACCCCTTTTTTGGCCAGGTTGTCGATGGTTTTGGTCTTGGGCAATTCCACTTTCACGCCCTGCACCGACGCCGTGGTCATGATGATAAAAATCACCAAAAGCACGTACGCCAAGTCGAGCATGGGCGTGACGTTAATGTCGTCGTACGGAGCGTTGTCGTCTTGGATTTGCACTGGCTAGGGCTCGGGTGGTGAACGCTTAAGCGTCAAGCAATGCTTGCTGGCCATGCAACTCGGCGGACTTGGTCAAAAACTCATCGGCAAACACGGTGGTGTCGGCGGCAATGTTCTTGATCTGGATCGCAAACCAGTTGTAAGCAAACAGCGCCGGAATCGCCACTGCCAGGCCCGCCACCGTGGCCACCAGCGCGGCTGCAATACCGGGGGCAATGGCGTTGACGTTCACGTCACCCGCTGCGGCAATGGCCGCAAAGGTAATCATCACACCTACCACTGTGCCCAAGAGGCCCAAGAACGGCCCGCCCGAGATAGCAATCGTCAGCAACACAATGCCGCTGTTGAACTTTTGGCCTGCGCGCACGATGGACGCGTCCAGTGCAGCGCGGATGGACTCGAGCGCAGCGGCCGTGATGTGCGGCGCGCGCCCAGCGGCTTTTTGCGCCTTGAAGCGTTGCTCTACCTCGTGCATGCCCACGGCGTACAGGGTGTAGATCGACGAATGCTGAAAAGCCTTGTTGTTTTTGGCGGCCAGGTACTCGGCGTCGGCGGGGTTGAGCAGGGACTGCGAGCGGTTCTTGAACAACTCCAAAAACGCGGCATTGGCTTTTCCGGCGCGGCCCAGGGTGCGCGTTTTGTCAATCATCACCCAGATACTGACCACGGCCATGATGCCCAAAATACCAATCACCACCCAGCCGTCAATCGTCACTGCGCCCAGCAAAATGGCGAAGTAGTTGATTTCGCCACCCCCGGCGGCCGCGCCGTCGTCAAAGGCCACCATGGCAGAGTCGGCCATTTGGGTGAAGGCCAGGGCCTTCACATAGTCTGCTGAGCGTCCGGTGTTGGACAGGCTGACCGCGTCCATACCACCGCGAAAGCCTTCACCCACCACCACGTCGCCGCCCAGGTCTGACCATGCCAGCGCACCATCGGCCACCTGCACGCCGTCCAGATACATCTGCGCCTTGCCAGCGGCTGCACTGATCGCTACATGTTGCCAAACGCCGGGCTTGAGCGCCAGGCTGGACAACAGCGAAGCCTTGCCCGCCGAAAGTTGCACTTTGCCGCTGGCGTCTAGCGCCACACTGAGCGCGCCATTGGCCACCGAGAGCAGGCCGCCTTTTTCCGCCGCCACGGGGTTGAGCCAAAGGCTTAAGGTAAAGCCGTCGGTGGCCTTGAGTTGTAGCGCTGCTCCCTGCAAAACAATGCGGCTGTTGCCATCAAAGCTGGCTGCGCCGCCTATGGGACCGTTTTCTAGCGGCTTGCTGGTGGCCTCTTTGGGCACCAGGGCGTTGGCGCTGCTGTCTTTGACGGCCTCGGGCGCATCAAAGTTCAGCACCAGCAGGTGCGAGGCGTCAAAGGTAGTTTTACTGTCTTGCGTGCTGGCCGCGCCTTCATTGCCCCAGCGCACCCAGATGGACTCGGTTTTCACGTCGGGGTTGATTTTGGGCACCTGCACCCAGGCCAGCGCGATTTCGTTGGTCGCGTCAAATTTCTCAATGCTGTATTTGAGCGCCGTCTTGCCGTCACCGGCAAAAAAGCGCAGGTCCGAGCCATCGGCCTTTGCCTCAGAGAACGTGAAGTTGCCGCTGTGCAAGCGCACCAGCAAAGGCAGCTGGCTGACCGGTGCATCGAGCTTGTTGCCGCTTTGGGTGGTGTCAAACACCAGCTTTTTGCCGTGCTTGAAGTCATCGCCGGCATGGGCGGACGCCATGCCAAAGCTGCAAGCCAGTGCCACCACAGCGGCGCTGAGTGCGTGGAAGGTGCGTAATGCGTGGGTCATAGGTCAGGGCTCTTGGAACAGGTAAAGGATCGGGTCAATAAAAACGGGGGTCAAGGCGCTTTGGGGGTCTTGCGCTTTTTGCGGCCATTGGCGTCGGTTTCTTCGGCATCGAGGCCATCGTCTTGTGCGTCTTCTTTGCCGGGCGTGGCGGACACGTCGCCGTAGCCCAGCACGTCCACGGTCAGCGCCAGGCTTGGCGCCGCTGGAGCGCTAGATTGCTTGGTAGCCGCTTGCGTGGCGGCGCTGGCGGTGTCGGCGCTTGGGGGAGCTACGCTGGCTGCGCTGGCGACCACCACCGTACCGCTCACACCGCCCGAGGCCGCAATATTGTTGGCATTGAGCACTACCGCCGCTTCGATCTGCACCTTGCCGGTAGAACGCACACCCGCGTCTCCCGCATCAAAAATACCGCGCGGCGCAAAGGCCACCACGTTGCTGGGAGCTTGCGTGTCTGACGTGCGCAGGGTGGCGATGCCGGAGCCAGAGATGGAGCCGGCGATGTCTAACTCAGTGTTTCCATTGGCGTCAGTTTTGAGCAGCGGCGGCGGTGCCGAAGTTGCCGTTTTCGCGCCTTTGCCGGCATCGATATTGCCGTTTTGCGACACCAGCGTGATATCTCCGCCGCCCAGGGAGAACACCCGGCCCTGGTTCACCACAAAGTCTTGGCCAACCAAGGAGCGAATCGCGCCCCCCCGCACGGTGAAAATGCCATTAGACGCCGGCGTAGCAGAGGCTACTTCCAAGCCTGCGATCACGGACCCCCCCGGCGCCCACAAGTCTATGGAACCACCCTGCTCGGTTTTGAACTGGCTGCCAAACGAAAGGATGCTTCCGGTGCCAATCACAGGCTGTGAAAACTGGGTGGCAATGGCTGCATCAAACGCCACCAACGGGTCTACTGCTGTGGGGTCTTTCTGCTTCGCCTCCACCGCATCGCTGTAGGCCTTCGATATACGCGTAAACAGCGCCGCGTTTTGTGCTTCAGTTTGTGTGGGGCTACGCAACATTTCCGTGGCGGACAATGCGATTCCGGCCACCGCTTCTATGGCTGCACCGCCCTCAGGCAAATAGGCGTTATCCAGATTGCCACGCGTGACAACGCCGACCGAATTTCCCAAATCAATAGATCCTTGCTGGGCATTAAGAATCAACAGACCCGGACCTCCAAGTTTCTGCTGAACCCGGCTTCGGTCGATCGGATTGATGCTGCTGGTTATGTTGCGACCGGCCACCAAGCTCGTTACATCGAAACCCGACAAATGCTGCACGTAGTACCCTAAGTCGATGATGTCTCGACCTGCCCGCATCTCTAAACGTTTGGGGAGGTAAAGCATTCCCTCATACGAGCTCGATCCAACCACGTTGCCCTGCAATGCCACTACCCGTATGGGTACAGTATCACCAGCGTGCAGTCCGTCTTTGGCGTGAGAAGCAAGTCCACCGCTTGGGCCAAGCAAAATGTCAATTTGCCCTCCGACGAGGGTGCTTGGGTTCTCAACGCGACTCAGTGTGCGAGGATCAACGTCACCCATAAACAAGCGGCCATCCATCACTACGTTTTGCTTAGCGTAAATTTCTAGTTGCCCCCGAGCCGCCGGAAACATCGGAAAGGATCCGCTAACAACCACATCACCACTCATCGAAGCTAAGGCGGCTCTCGGTGGAGCAACAGCCAGCAGTTCCACAAATCCGCTGGAAACGCTGCCAATTTGGAGGGATGACATGGAAGCATTAAAAACATCCGCAGCATTTCCACGAAGATTTGCGTCGCCACCCAGGGTTAGAACATTCAAACTGCTTTGCCCCCCATAGGTCGAAAAGTAGCTGTATTGGTTCGTGGCACCTCTAGCATCGGAGTAGTCCGCAGCTGTTCCATTGGCCGTATTTTGAGGTGCCAGACTGGGGTTGTACACGGTCTCAAGATCAGCACCACCACCGGCAAAAACCAGCGCGGAAGCATCGCCCAAAGCCAAAACGGGACGCATTCTTGTCTCACTTCTGTCCAGTGAAACGTTGCCTGCTTTCACTGAGGTGGTTGCAAGCATCGAAAGAATGCCCTTTTGTACATAAAACTGCCCACCGGCAATGTCTTTGCCTGCACGTACAAGCAGATCGCCGCCACCTTGCTGCACCAGTGCGCTGGCCACAGGTGCGCTGCCCGGCATGTAGGCATTGGTGGCGGTGCTGGCCGTCAGGTCAATCACCGAACCTTGCAAAGCCGCAACCGAGATATCACCGCCGCCCAGTGTGGCCACGCCCGCACCCAGGTAATCCGGCCGTGCCCACCACGCTGTATTCAGGCTGCTGCCTGCGCCGTCTTTGGCAAACACCGTTTGACCCAGGTTGTCTGTGGTGGTGCGGCCTTGCCGGAACAGCCAGCTGTTGACCGTTTGCCCCGACGCCACGCCCACCACGTCGCCACCGGCTCGCAAGGCGATAGACCCGCCCGCTGTGCCAAAGGCAGCGCCCGCAGGCGCGGCAAAGCCGCCTAGCGACGCAATACGTCGGCCCGCGGTATAAATGCTGGCTCCAAAAGTCTGGTCCAACGTTGTGTCGCCTTCGATATTGCGCAGCACCGTGCTACCCAACGCAATGTTCTGCGCTGCAGCCAACTCAATGTGGCCTGTGCCGGAACGCAGCAGAGCCGAAGGGATGTCGACGACCTCTCCATTGAACGGGCTGCGTGCAAATACCAGCTTGAAGCTGCCTTTGACGCCCGTAGCTGTGCTGAACGCTTGGGTTAGCAGAGGTGCCGCCGCGGTCAAATCACCGCCGCCCACCAAACGCATAGACCAGCTGTTGTCGCTGCCCAGGGCCCACTGCGGCATGGCCGCACCATCGACGGGGCTAAAGCCATCGCTGATCGAACCGCGCACCGTCAAATCACCCGCCGCACGCAGCGTCAACGTGCCGGGCACCTGCGCGCTGCCAAAGCGCCAGTCGCTCAGGTTCCAGCCGCGCTGGGCGAAGTTGCTGGCCTGCTCGTTGACCGACACGGCCAAGTCGCCGCTGGAGCGCACTTCTACGCCGGGCTGCACTTGTAGCGCTGGCAGTGCCAGTCTTGACTGCACCGCTGAGGCATTGGCCATAAACAGGCCAGCGTCCGTCTTGTACGCAGCCACCTCGCTGGCGCCCAGCGTGGTAGCGCCTACGTTATAGGTTTGCACTGCCTCCAGGGTGAGTGCGCCGGTCTGCACGGTAGCCGCCTGCGCGTCCACGGCCACATCGGTTTTGGCGGCGTTCACCGGGGCACGCAAGCGCACCTCGCCGCCCGAGCCCTCGCCTTGCCCTTGGGTGCTGATGCGGCTTGCGGCGTCCAAGCTGAGTGCGGCGCCACCGGTGCTGCCGGTGTTGCTCACCCCCAGCGTGACGCGCCCACCGTCGCCCAGGCTGCCTGCAGCGCTGGTGGCAGCTTGCGTGGCGTCTGCCAGCAAGGTGGCGCCGGTCAAGGCCAGCTTGCCGGTGTTGGCGCTGCCAGCACTGGCGGCAAACAAGTCGATGCTGCCGCCGCTGGGGCCACTGGCGTCCAAGGTGCCTGCCACCGTCAGCTTGCCGTCGTCCGCTGACAAAGCGATTGCCCGGGCGGTGAGGGTGCTGCCTGCGCCCACGGCCAGGTCGCCGCTGCGCACGCGTACGCTGCGCGACTGGGTAAAGCCACTGTCATTGAGCGTGGCATTGAGCGCATCGAAGTTGGCGGGTGCGCTGCCCGCATCCAGTGAAAAACTGGCTTGCAAAGGGTTTTCGGCTGCGGTGCTGCCCACGCCGGCTTCGGCCTTAGCGCGCAGGGTGGCAGCCAAAACCACCGCAGCGCCCGTGGCGGTAGCGCGCAATTCCAAGCGGCCTGCGTCGGCACCAACAGAAGACAGGTCTAGCGTGGCAGCGCGGGCCAGCGTTAAATCGCCCTGCCCGGCGTCCACCAGAATGCTGCCCGCAGGCGCGTAAGCCATGCCGCTGCCAAAGGCCATGGACACACCCGACACATCGAGCAAAGCGCCGGCGCCAACCGTCACGCCGGTGGCGCCGCTAAACGCCAGCTGACCGCCTTGCGCCCGCAGCGATGTGCCAACCGTCAAACCTTGGCTGAGCGCATAAAACCCCAGATTGGCCCCCAAACCGCTGCCCGCCGTTGCGTCTGGTGTGCCAGATGCGGTACCCAGCAGCATGGCGCCACCCGAGCTCACCCGGGCCACTGTACCGGGGCTGGCTGTCATCAGTGGGCTCTGCAACGACAAGGCGTTGTCAACCCACAGGGCCGACGCACTGCCGCCGAATACCAAAGCGTTGCGAGCCAGCAGGTTCGTGTTGGCAAAACCCTGAACGCGCAGCGCGCCCTCACCCAAAGTCAATCTATCGGCCTGGACCGAGAACTGGCCCGTACCGCCCGAGGCGTTTGCGGTACCGCTGGCACCCGCCAAGCCAGACAGTGCGACCGACTGCGCTGTCAGCGCCAGGTTGCCCCCGTCCGAACCAAAGCTCCCGGCCTGCAAGCGCAGCGTTTGCATGCCGCTGCTGCCCAGGGTGACGTTGCCATAGCTGGTGATGTTGGAATAACTGCCCAGGTCTAGCACCGACAAAGCATTGAGCTTGGCCAGCGTGGCAGTGCCCAAAGTCAGGCCAGCAGTGGTGTCGGGCGTATCCACCGCGCCCAGGTTGATACCACGGGAGCGCGCCGCAAAGCTGCTGCCCGCCGCCAAATTTAGGCTAGGCTGAAAGTTCATGTCTTGCGTGGCGTCCAGCCAAATCGACCCACTGCCGGAGAGCATTGCGCCCTTGCCCACGGTTAAACGACCGGTGGTGCCCAGCGGCGTGTCGCGGCCGATATTGACCGCACCCGCGCTGCTCAGGCGCAGTAACGCACCGTCGGCCTGGGCGCCGGTGCCGGTCAAGCGCAGGTCAGCCGCCGTCTGGGCCACCGCCCCGCCACCCGCGTCCACCATGTTTTGCGCGGCCAGGCTGGAGCGGCCGGTTACCTCGACGCTGTCGCGGGCTACGAGCAAAAGCTCAAGGCCCTGCAAGGGCTGGGCGCGGCTGTTGTCTATGCGCACGCTGCTGGCGTCTACCTGTACTTGCATGCCGTCAGCCGTCAGGCTGCGGCGCCCGCCCAGCAGCAGGCTGTCCGCGCCCAGGTCATTGAGCTGTTTTGCCAGCAGGCGCACCGTGCCACTAGCCTCGGTGCTGGTATCGGCGGTAACGGTAATGGCAGGCGCGCTGATGTCCACCATGCCTGCACGGCCGCTGTTACCCACTGCGCTTGAGCCCTGCAGCTGGGTCTGGCCGGCCAGTTTGAGCTGGGTGCTTACCTGAAAGCTGAGTTGCCCTGCGTCGCGCGGCAGGTCGGGCGTGCGCACGCCCAGCGTGGCAGCTTGGGCGGTAAAAAAGGTGTCGGCGTTGAAGTCTTGAAACTCGGTGCGGCGGCGCACCTCGGTGCCCGTGAGCAGCTTGAAGGCGGTGGTGCGCGTGTCACCCCGCCCGTCGGTGCTGCTGCTGCGGGCGCCCGCCACGGTGTACGTGCCATCTGCGTTGAGCCGGTTGTCTTTGGGGCTCGCGCTTACGCCCGTGGCCACCACGGCCATGCCGCCGTCCAGTAAGGCATAGTGCGCGGGCAGCAGGGTGTAGTAGCCCGCAGGCAAGGCCGCCGTTGCCGAGAGGTAAATTTGGTCGCCCACCTGGAGACCCGCGCTGCCGGCGTTGGCGTCTACCGGCGCGGTCAGGCCGCGGAACTTGGGGTTGATGGCGAAGGTGCCGGGCACCTTTTTGATATCCAAGATGTCCTTGGAACCACCAGGCCCAAGCGACACTCCGTAGCTGTACAGCGTGCCGCCACCGCTGGCGTCTAAAACAGCACCTGCGGCTTGCGTCACGCTTGGGGCAATCGAGCTGAGCTTCTTCACCGGCAAACTACGCTCGCCCAAATCGGCGTTGGGCTGGCTGCCGGCCGTAAAACCGGCCAGGTCAAAAAGTACCGTGCCTTGGCCCGCCACGGAAGTCAGGCTGCCTGCTTTGTACTCAATAGCGTTCGCAGCCTGAAGCGTAAGTTGCCCGAATGGCGCTAACAAGCGACCGTTCTGGACGATAGTGTCCGCTTCTAGGGTGAGGCTGCCGCCAGCCGAAAGCACTTCGCCACTTGGCACCAATGCACCGGTGGTGCCGATTTCAAGCAGCTTGCCCGCGCCGGTGCTACGTAAGGCAAAGTCGCTCAAGGTAGTGGGGTAGACCCGCGCCGCCTGAATCTCAAGGCTCCCGCCGCTAGCAAAGGACCCGGTTGCCGTGGTTTTCGACACCACACCTTGCAAGCGCACGTCCTTGCTTGCGAGCAAACGCACTTGACTAAAGCCTTGGGTCACACTGTTTCCAACCAGATCGAGGGTGTCGGCACTTACCGTTAGCTCACGCTTGGCGTCGTTCGCAGCGCCGCTGCTGCTGCGCGGCTCTTGGTTCGCTGCAGCAGAAACACCCAAGGAAACGGACGGAGCCCTGATTTGAATGGGTGCGTTGGCAGCCCCAACGCCAGCGCCTAACACGGGCGTATCTAACCGGACGCTGGCAGTGCTAGCCAAGTCCAAGCCGGGTTCGAGCACGATTGCCTGGGGACTGTTCAAAGCGATGCGCGCAAAACCGCCAGCGGCAAAGGAGGCCGTACTCACAAAGCCCTTACCGTCCAGTGCAGCGTAGCCCAAGGAATTGACCGTATCTCCAAAGGTCAATGCCCTATTCCACAGCGCGCTAGCCGTACCTGCGCCAATCGTCAGCGCTGGGGCAGCCCTCCCCTTGAGCGCCATGCTGATCTGCAAATTGCCACCGCGCGCTGTTTCGTTACCCGCAACGCCAAGCAAGGTGCCAGACATTAACAAAGCGGTGTCGCTACTCAAGGCAATTGAACCTGCGTCAGAGACTAAGTTTTGGACATCGGAGATCTGCGAACCGTCCAATACCCGGCGCTCGCTCGCAAAAGCGCCACTCACGTTAAGCATGGCGCCCGGGGCTATTTCAATGGCTCCTGCGGCCGGCGACGGCGCCACCGTAGTGCCACCCTGACCCAGCAATATATTGCCACCTGCCGTCAGTTCACCTCGCGTAAGCCCTCTGCCATCGACCCACAAGCGGGCATCCGATCCACTGGCGTCGAGTTGCGTCTTTTCGCCCACCCAAATTTTGGGCGCAATATCCCCAGGCCCGGTCGTACTTTGATCTGACCTCAGCAACAGTGCAATGGTTCCGCCAGGTACACGGACCGAGCCTTCGACCTCGAGTGCTTGCAAAGCTTCCAGGGTGACAGAGGAACCGGGGTCGGCGACGATGCTGGCGTCACGCTCCAAGCGCAGCACGCCGCGGTCTGAATTAGGCAGCTTGGTCGTGCCTGCTCGCAAACTGAGGCTGGTCGCGGCGCGTGGGCCCGCTGCCCCGGCCAATGGCTTCAATGTCAGGTCGGCCACCCCTTGCATGGCACCCGAAGCCCTCTGTGCATAGTCAGATCCAAGTAACCAGTTTTGGGACCGGGGTGCCAGCCCGCTGGCTGCGCCTACGGTCAGGTTGCGCGCGGCACCGACGTCATAGCTCCCAAAGCCGCCTTGCTGAAAAAACGTGGGCGCCAACATCAAATCTAGGTTGGGGTCAAAGCCTGCATCCGGGGCATCGCTGCCGATCCATACATTTCGGCCAGTCAAGGTCAGGCTGCCCCCGCTTTGAAGGCCGTAGGCTATCAGTGACAAACCGGATGCCAGCTGCACGCCGGACGCTTCCGATAAACCCGTAGTGCCCAGGCTAATGTTGCCCGCCTTGCCCGCAGACAACACCCCGCTGGCATTGAGCCAAGCCCCGCCTGACACGTTGAACTCGGATTCTTGCCCCACAGTCAACACGTCAGCAACAAAAGACAGCGTGCCACCCTTGGTAGCAACGGGTGCGACTACGGCGCCATTGGGATCACGAGGCGGGTTCGCAGGCGAAATATCGTTTTGCCAGCGCCCGGCGAGGTCAACCACCGTGCCGGCGTCTAAAGCTATCAAGCCCTGCGCGGTCGCTCTGACTGATGCTCCGGCGCCGCTGACACCAGCGCGCCAGTGCATGTCAGCGCCAGAGGTCAAAGTCAGCTTCGCCGTGGGATTCAGCACCAGCGCGTTGGCCACTTCAATCGCGGCCGACGTTCGCACCGTGAAGGCGTCAAAACCTTGCCGCCCCAAGGCCGAGACGTCAATAGTAAGGCCGCCGTTTGGCGCCAATCCGCTGCCAAGTTGCACCCCTTGGCCTAGCGCCAGTTTGTCGCCCACAGCCGCGGTGCCCACCACCAAGGATGCGCCCTTGGGCGCATCGGCTGCACTTTTGTCACGCTGGCGAAGGCCTGCAGACATCGCGCCTTGCAAGCCTGCCTGAATAATCAACTGCGGAGCGCCCAATGTCACCGTGCCAGCGCTTGCGCCTTGGCGGTAGCCCAGCTCCAAATTCTGCGAGCTATCGGGCAAGCGCACCAAGCCGTCGTAGGGCAAATCTGCCGGCGCAGTTTGCACGTCATACAGTTTGCCGCCCAGGGTGAGCTTGGTGGTGTTGATGTACCCGGGCTGATAGTCCACCCAGCCACCACTCACATTGATGGCGCTGCCGGTCTGCAAGCTGACCAAGCCGTCCGCTGCAAGGCTAACGGTGCCGCCCGCCGTGGTCTTTTGCCCTACGTTTTGCTCGAGTTGCTTGAGGTAAGCGCTGGTATCGGCAATCAGTGTGGCGCTGCCTGCCGTTTCCAACGAAGTGAGATTTGCCGAGTTTAAGCCGGCAGCCGCCAACGCCTGGCGGCTATCCATGTAGACCTTTTGACCCCTGAGTGCAGAGTTGCGCAAGAGGGGGCTGTCTGCCAACTCTGCACCCCGCAACTCGGCGGAAAAAACATTGCTCTCCATCGCCATCTGGACTTTAGAGCCCGACACGTCAATGCTGCTGCCGCCCTCCAATCGTATCGCGGACAGATCGGGGCTTATCGCTGGTGAGTTGGGAACGGACTGCGCGGCAAGCGCCACCTGACCACCGGGCGCGAGCACGCTGGCCCCCTGGGCGTTGCCATCTCCCTGCAAAACAATGGTTTTTCCCCGGAAGTCAAGCACCGATGGCTTGAAGTCAGGCCCATTGGGCGCAATGCCTGCCGTGGTGGTATCGCTGAGCGTCGGCAGCACCTCAGTTCGGCTGGTACTGCCCAGCACTACCGCGCCTGACTCGGTGACCGCCAAAGGCGCAGAGGCGTAGTCTTTCCTTGCACCGCCCTGCGCCTTGAGGTAAATCGAGCCGTTCAAGTTCACGGAGGTCGTGGCCGACACCGTGCCCATCTGATTGACCGCCATACCGACCAAGGTGGCATTGCCGCGCTGCACATCGATCACGCCACCCACTGTGTTGCTGGCATTGGCAGCGGATGCGGCCAATAAACTCAGGCCGTCGTTCGAGACCTCCACCTTGAAGCCCCGCATGCTGTTGTCGCTGGGCGCAGCCAAGTACACCTTGCTACCCGATGCCAGCAGCACCTGCCCGTCCGGCGCCTTCAGGTCGCCCGCGTTTTGCACCTCGGGCGCTGCCAGTAAGATAAAGCCGTTTTGCTGCGCGGTAATGGCTGCGCGCTCCAAGGCGCTACCGTTTGCGTCCCCCTGCACCACCACGGCGCCGGGCATGAATCCCAGCGCGCTGTCCAAGGCAAAAATGGGGTCTGCAGACGGTGCCAATATGCCGTTCAAAAACCGGTCTGGGTCCACCCGCAAGCTGCTGGCCACGAGTGAGTTGACGTTCACCTGCGAGCCCTTGCCAAACACAATGCCGCGCGGGTCGTAAATGTAGACCTGGCCATTGGCGTTCAAGGCGCCATTGATTTGGGTGGGCGTAAGCGCGCCACCGGTCACGTTGTTGAGCACGCGTGCAGTGCTGCTGGGCATGGTGAACTGCAGCGTGGCGTCTTTGCCAATGTTGAAGTGGTTCCAGTTGAGTACCGTGGCGTTGTTGTTCAGCACCACCATGCCCACGGGCTTGGCGGCCGTACCGCCTGCCGCGTTGTAGCTTGCGCCAGCGCCTGGCGCCGCCCAGTTCGTCGCCTTGGCGGGCAAAGCATTGGCGTCAGCCGCCCATGCGCTGCTACACACCAGCGAGCCTGTGGCCAGCAAGATGGCAAGGCTGCAAAGACAGGTGCTATGGCGCTTGGACATCAAAACTCCACGCTCATGCGGCCGTTGGCGCGCCAGGTGCCAGCGCTGGTGCCACCGCCGCCCACCGCACCGTCGCTTAAGGCTTGGGCCGCGTCCAGCATCACGCTCACGCCACGCGGGCCGCTCACGCGGGCGCCCACGCCCACGCTGAACAAGTGCGTTTGCTCGGCCGCTGCGTCTAAGTTTTGCAGCAAGGCGCCCTCGGCAAAAGCCAGGCCACGGATGCGCCAGCCCAGCAGGTCACCCAGCTTGGTGTTGGGGCTGCTGATCTCAAACGAGGCGCGCAGCGCCTGGTCGCCCGAGCGTTCGCCTTCAAGGTAGCCGCGCACCGAAT
>Ga0114978_10001010_pt1 | contig 23643 bp, 23 predicted proteins | sample S_140212_EF_Meta_FD_87027 | JGI IMG/M metagenome (GOLD analysis project Ga0114978, IMG submission 87027) | Freshwater microbial communities from Lake Simoncouche, Canada to study carbon cycling - S_140212_EF_MetaG | ecosystem: Environmental > Aquatic > Freshwater > Lake | place: Lake...
ATAGTTAAGTTAACCCGCCAAGGCATTTCATCTGCACTTGACCCTAACAATGCTTTTTCATACGCACTACGCCCAACGACGGCACTGAGACGCTGCTTCCAGAGCACATTGCCTGTTGCTTTTCTCGTCCATTGCTGAGCCAATAAACCAGTAGTCCCTCGAAGTGCCGACATTTCATCAACACCCCAGTCCTCACCTGGATCAATGTCAAACCCAATAAGGTGTTTTAGGCCATTGTCGTTGTCGGAGGCAAAGCAAGTAGTTGCAGCTTGTGGACTAGCTTGCACGGTTTTAACGGCGGATTCAGGCTGCCAACGCATATCAGCGGTTGGCTGGTCACGGTTGTCGCGTCCATAAGAAAGAATTTTTACGCCACGAACCTGCATCCCGGTTCGAAATGAACTGCTTTCTTGCAATGCACCGTTGGCATCTATCCAGACTGTGGACTGTACCTTGGTAGGCCCCTCAATGGCTGCCTGAACAAAGCCTTGCCTAATGGCTGCTAATTTCTCTTCCAGTGACAGTGGCGACTGAGCCCTGGCGAAGAAAGGCGTGAACAAAAAAACTGTCCATGCCAAGCAAAAAATTGCCCCGCGTACTGCTCCTGAACTGCGGATACTCATTTTATTCACCAACGACTAATTGACTTTATCGAGCCTTGGCGACCAACTGCCCCAAATAAAGCGCCCTCATGTCCTGAACAACGGCCTTATCCAAAGTTAAAGTGGTTTCGTAGGTATCGTCGCCAGCTGGGTTAATGCTGACCAGTGATGCGCCATAAATAACGCCCTCAACCCGACTGCGAAATGTGTCATTTTGAACCATCATGTCTGCAACGGTGGCCGTGGCATCCAGGTGAAGTCCGTAAACCTGCTCAGTTAAAGAACGGTACGCATCAAGTTTTGACGCGCGAATAGCCATCAAGCGCTGCTGAGCTGGATTTCGGTGGCTCTGGACGCTGATCACCGCATAACCAGTTGCCGTCAAGGTTTCCCTTTTTTCAACCATAGGCGAAATTAAGGCGTTCGTATCTGGTGTTGAACGCAAAATGCCCCCGCTTTGGCAACCAGCGAGACTAGCCAATGCCAAGCCAAGTGCAATGTTTAAAAGTTGTTTCATCAGAGTTCCTTGACATTGACGTGTCTATTTAAGTACTACTTGAATCGGCACCAGTCAGCGAAGCTTGAATGCCCATCAAAAAAATCAATGGGGACTTCTAAAGTTAAATACCCACAAGAGGTGTAAATTCATTTTTAACAGGTATTGCCGGAGCTTGCCCCTGCATTGCAGACAGTTGGTACCATTTGACCGCCTCCGGATAATTGCGCTCTGTACCCTCTGCATTGGCGAACATAAATCCGACATTGAACTGAGCCAAAGCATCACCGCTTTCTGCAGCCAACAAATACCATTTCAAGGCTTGCGAATAATCTTGCTCAACGCCTTGACCGTTTGCGTACAGAACGCCCAAGTTGTACTGAGCAAGTGCCTCGCCTTGAACCGCAGCCAATTGAAGCCATTTGGCAGATGATTCTAAATTTTCGGGTGTTCCCTCCCCTGTGGCACACATGAACCCAAGGTTCATCTGCGCTTGAGCATGCCCTTGCTCAGCAGCCAAATGATAATTATTGACAACTTGGGCATAGTCCTGAACAACACCTCTGCCCTTTGCGTACATAGCACCCAAGCAATAGAGTGCGTCAACTGCGCCCTGAGCTGCGCTCAATTTAAACCACTTGAAGGCTTCAGCTTCATCCGGTGCAACATGATTACCGTTGGCATACGATACCGCGAGGTTGTATTGAGCAACATCATCACCTAAATTGGCTGCTGACTTGTAGGCTTGGATAATATCGTCTTGATTTTCCTGAGTACTTGGCTCAGAGAGTGACAAGGCAATCAGATTGGATTGTGAAGAAGTATCGCCTTGGGCTGAAGCCAAACGATACCATTTGGCGGCCTCGTCAAGATTTTTTGCCACGCCTTCGCCATTTGCATAAAGAACTGCCAAATTATGTTGAGCGTGCGCATCACCTTGGGCTGCCGCCGCTTCATACCAATAAAGTGCTTGCGCGAAGTCCTTGGGCAGAAATTCTCCCTGACTGCAGATGACCCCCAAGGCGTACTGCGAAGCACAATCGCCCGCTTGTGCGCACAATAGATGCCACTTGAAGGCCTCTGCTTCATTTTTTTCTACTCCTTGTCCAGAGGTGTACATATGGGCGAGATTTTTTTGCGCAGCAAGATCACCATGGTTTGCTGCCAACAAATACCACCGAAGTGAAGCCTCAAAGTCTTGCGGCAGACCCAAAGCATCCGCATACATGACACCCAAACCACATTGAGCGCCAGCGTGCTCTTGTTCTGCTGCTAACAGATACCATTGAGAAGCCTCAATGTAATCCTGCTGCATGCCAAGTCCTTCCGCACTCATTAATCCAAGGTTGTATTGCGCTGATGCATCGCCTTGTGCTGCAGAGAGTTGAAACCACCTTAGTGACTCAACAAAATCGATATCGACACCTTGACCGTTGGCATACATGATGCCCAAATTATGTTGAGCAGAAGCATCGCCCTGGTCCGAGGCCAAGCGATACCACTTGAGAGCTTCCAAATAATCTTGCTCATGGTGCTGACCGCTAGCACACATGAAGCCAAGATTGAATTGCGCATAAGCGTGTCCCTGCGCTGCAGCTAGCTGATACCACTTCAGGGCCTCAATTTCGCTCTTCTCGACACCCTCCCCTTTTGAATACATGAACCCCAAATTAAATTGTGCCGTCGCATCACCCTGTTCGGCAGCCAATGAAAACCACTTCACAGCGACTTCGTAGTCCTGAGTGACGCCCTGTCCGTTGGCATACATAAAACCCAAATTGGTTTGTACATCAGCAATGCCTTGCTCTGCAGCCAAGTGATACCAATTAAGTGCCTCTGCATAGTCAAGGGGAACGCCCTGTCCATTGGCATACATGAAACCCAAGTTGTACTGGGCTGGAGCATATTCTTGGGCGGCTGCCAATCGGTACCACTTTAAGGCTTCCGCATAATCAAGGGGCACCCCTTGACCATTTGCGTACATGAATCCAAGGTTGTTCTGCGCAGCGGCGTAGTCCAGCGTAGCCAGAGGCCTGGATATTCTTAACGCATTTGCATAGTCACCGCGGGTATATGCCGCATCAGCATCATCAAGCAGACTTTTCACTGTTTACCTCGCTTGCATATGTAATTATTCACGATGATGGTCACCACGGTGCAGGTCAACGTAGGGCTTGGCCATGGCGTGGTGCGTGGATTTTGCAGGCATCAAGCCATGCGCTTGATGCTTAACCACAGACAACTTAAGTGCCGTAGGGAGGACGTGTGTTTCATGAATAGACAAGACATGAGAGGCAGTAACCTCCAAATGCCTTGCTGATTCATTGGTAACAGAGCTGAGTGACAAAGTGGGACTCCTATTCTTGAGTATTGTGTGTGGGCAAATTACTCATCAATGCATTGATCTGAATCTCTGAAAGAGAAGAAATTTTAAAACTTTGATGCAAGATAACAAATTTTTTAAACCAATTTTTTTCAAAATTTTTATAAAACCCAATGGACCAAGGTAGCCGTGGAGAGCAACTCAAATTTGCCCAATTCAACAATTCACCATGTTGAATCAAGCATTCCAAAGTCCACGAAATACCTTTATTGCTGCTCAATCGCTCCCAGTCCCAATGTTCTAAATATCGATCAATTAAATCTGGACTCCAAGCTAGTCCGTGATTACTGCTTAAACGTGACCAATCCCATTTGGATAGATGAGTGTCAATGAGCTCACAGTTCCAAGGTAACGATGCGTTTCCACTAAGGGCATCCCAGTCCCAGCGGTCAAGATATTGATCGAGCAGCGGCACAGACCAAGGCAATCCTGTGTTACTACTCAACAGATCCCAGTCCCATAACTCACTATAGTCGTCAATTAGACCTTGATGCCAAGGCAATACAGGGTTGCGACTCAAGATGCGCCAATTCCAATACGGCCGGTAGCATTCAACCAATTTATGGTCCCAAGGAAGTCCCGAGTTGCCACTCAAGCGCTCCCAATCCCATAATTCAATATAGGTGTCTATTAGCGGACTATCCCAAGGGAGACCAGAATTGCCACTCAACCAAGCAAAGCTCCACTGACTGAAAAAACGGCGGATTAAATTCGAACTCCATGGAATATCACAATTGGAGCTTAAACCGGACCAATCCCACCGCTGAGCGTAGGTATCCAGTAAATGAGTGCTCCAGGGAATTTCAGAATTCCAACTGAGCCAAGCCCAATCCCATCTGTCGGCATAGGCCGACAGCAATGCGCCTGACCAGGGTAGTCCCGTATTTCGTTTTAAACGATTCCAATCCCAACGGTCGCTGAAGCGCTCGAGAAGCTCAAGGCTCCAGGGGAGTTTGGTTTCGGCACTAAGAACCGTCCAATCCCAATTATCTATATGGGCTTCAATCAATTCAACTGACCACCCAATTTCTCTATTGAAGCTCAACAACGTCCAATCCAAAACAGGACCGTACTGGGATAACTGCTCTGATGTCCAGGGGTAGTGCCGCTGAATACAAGAAAAAAAGGAGTCAGGATCTTCGAGGAAAAATTGAAATATTTCGTTAGTCGCCAACTCATTAAGTGTTGCATTGGCAATGCTATAACGTTGCACGACGATAGGTGAAAGTTGACCGCTAATGACTGAAGGTATCAAGGCCAACATGCCTAGTCTGCATGCTGAGCATGTTCCAATTTTGTCATGTACCGTTGCATTTCTCGCTCTAATTGCTCCGCACGTTGGGAGAATAATGCGTCCCAGTCCTTATGAGTATTGAGTTCATTCCAAGTTGCGCTCTGAGTCAAGGTCGTTCGTTGTTGCGTGAGACGTGCAATGGTGTTTTGAAGGTCAGCTAAGACTTGAGTGAGTCGGGCCAACTCGTCGGGGGTTCCGAATGAATGGGGTGAATTTTGTTGTGCTTCTATTTGCACCTTTAAGTTTTTTAGACTTACGAGATCATTATTTTTATAGTTAAGCTGAAGTTGCTGAAAAAAAGACTGGGCGCTTGCTTTATGTGCCTCATCAACGCGATCAGGGTGGCACTGCATCGCTAATTTTCGGTAAAGCTGCTTTAGCTCGTCCAACTGTTCAGCGCTCAATTCAGCATGATTGATGTCAGAAAAATTTGCCTCGCGGGCTTCTCCGTATTGCTGATATGTACGATCTGCCTCATCGGCCTTTGATTTACTATCTTCCCGCAGGTTATCCCTATAAACCTGATGCAGGTAACGACGCTTGATATCAAGGTAGCACCTAATCAGTTCACCTATAGACTGGTCCTTTTGGTGCTCAAATTGATGTATTTGTCGCTGAATCTCAGCAATCTCGGACTCAAGTGAAAGAATACGCGCTTCCAATACTTTCCCCTGAGATCGTTGACTTTGAATTTTTGGATTCTCAATCAAGGAAGTCGTCCTATTTGCATCAGTGCTTTCAACAGATTTTTCACCAAGCAATTGTTTAAAAATATCTTCGAAGTAATTTGTTGTTGCTTGATCAAATTGAATCAATACAGAAGCGGGCACTGTCGGCTTAGCTTGCTTTCCCAGATTGAAATTTCCACTTATGACTAGCTTCCTGTCTACAATAAAAAACTGCTGGCTCAAATCGAAATCAATAGGATTTAACTCAGGGATCCAAAATACATCCCCCCCGATTGCGGTCAACCTCTCCCACGCAATAGTCGATTGACGATTGCAGTCAACATCTAGAAGGGCAAAAGTGACCTGTACTCCACGACGTTGGCGCCTAACAATCAGATCAAATAAGTCACGATTTGTGAAAACATCAAGGTAAATTTTCAGGCACGAAGTGGCCATCTCAAGGTGACGTGCAATCACCTCTTCAACATCTGAACAATAAGCGTTTGACTGCATAAATCAGGATTTATCCACTTTCGATATTCGGTCGATGTATTCACGTGCCATTTTTTGCGCATCAGCAATTTGCTGTGCAGTCATCTGCTTTGCAACAAAATCCCTGCCTGCCACAGCAGAAAGATCACCAAATGCTGCGCCTATGTTGAACCACATGTGTGCAAGAGAAAAGTCTTGCAGTGCACCCTGCCCATTTGCACAAAGCCAACCAAGATCGACTTGAGCAGCTGTAAACCCCTGCTCAGCTGAAACTTGAAACCACTTGAAGGCTTGTACGTAATCTTGCGGGACACCACTACCCATCTGATACATCAAGCCGATACCATGCTGAGCAGCTGCATCACCTTGCGCGGCAGCCAAGCGATACCAATCAAGTGCAGCAAAAAAGTCTTTTTCTACACCTTGTCCATTGGCATAAAGGACGCCCAAATTAAACTGAGCATAAGCATCCCCCTGATCAGCGGCCATTTGATAGCAGTGATGGGCCCTCAAAAAATCCTGATCTACACCTTGACCGTTATGAAACAAAAGAGCGAGGTTGGATTGTGCATATGCATCACCTTGTGTTGCAGCAAGTTGATACCAATGTACCGCTAATTCATAATTTTGAGCTACGCCCTGTCCCATGCTGTAGACAACGCCCAAATTGTATTGGGCTGTCGCGTCACCCATATCGGCAGCTGACTGAAAGCACATGAGTGCTTTTTTGTGATCCTGATGTACACCTTGTGCATTGGCATACATCAAACCTAAATTGAGTTGCGAACGAATGTGACCTTGAGCTGCCGCCTGTGAATACCACTTTAAAGCAACATCGTACGCCTGAGAAACGCCACGACCAGTAGCATACATAACGCCTAAGCAATATTGGGCATCGGCTGATCCACAATCGGCCGCTTGCAAATACCACTTAAGGGATTGCGCATGGTCTATAGGAACACCTTGCCCATAAGCAAACATGACACCCAGATTCATTTGCGAAATCGTATCGCCCTGTGAAGCTGCAAGTTGGTACCACTTTAAGGCCTCGTTGTAATCCTTCTCGACACCCTGACCATTTGCGTACATAAAGCCAAGGTTGTTTTGCGCCGCACAAGCATTTAATCGCATGCTCGCTAACCTTATTTCAGATGCATCCGTACAAGCCCGACTTAAACCAGCGGTTTGACCATCTAAAAGCAATCTGTTCACATTGCTCCCTGTAGGAATCGTACTTTAAGTGAGCACACATCTACGCTACAAAAAAAGGGATGGGATGGGTAAAAAAAAAGGCACATTTAAATTATTATTTTTTAACAAACTTGATACTGATCAAAATAGCAATAAAAATTAAGTAAAACTGTTCCGCCTGTTATCATTCATCAAAGTAGTCGGTTTTTTGACACTCTACTTGTAGTTTTTAGGGGTGGTAGCTTCGAAATAGCAACTTACCTCCAATACCTATTAACTAAAGCACAATCAGTGCCAGATTTATTTATTAGCATTTATCGGCAAATAATTTTGCAATTCATTAAATAATAGAATTTGATAATGTTAGCGATGTCAAGTTCTAATAATTTAATAGACAGCCAAAAGGATTAAAAATTGAGTAAGTCAACTCTAAAAAACATGCCCGCTTTTGTAGGCGAAAGCGATGTCATAAGAGCCATCCGAAAAATTATTCCTATTGTGGCAATTTCAAGTTCTACTGTTCTCATCACAGGAGAGAGTGGTACTGGCAAGGAAATCGTTGCTCGCTATCTACATGAGCAATCAAATCGATCTTCCGGGAATTTTGTTCCCATCAACTGTGCGGCCATCCCAAAAGAACTTTTGGAAAGTGAACTGTTCGGCCATAAAAAAGGAGCCTTCACCGGTGCAGTCACAGATCGAATTGGTAGATTCGAATTAGCACATGGTGGCTCTATATTTCTAGACGAAATTGGCGATATGTCGCTGGAAATGCAAGTAAAACTTTTGCGGGTATTGCAAGAAAGAACAATTGATCCCGTTGGGGGTGTGCGATCTATATCTGTTGATGTAAGGGTAATTGCAGCAACCCATCGCGACTTGGAAGCAGAAATATTGGCAGGTAGATTTAGAGAAGATCTTTATTACAGGCTGAATGTACTCCCCTTAAATACCCCGCCATTACGCGAACGAGCCAGCGATATACCAATATTATTGGAATATTTTGCAAAGTACCATGCAAGCCCCGATCAAAAGCCGATCACATTTTCTGCAGAATTTCACCGCGCGCTCCACAGTTATCAATGGCCAGGTAACGTTCGAGAACTGTCAAATCTTATAGATAGATTCAGTACTCTCTTTGCTGGTGAATGTTTAGATTTTCACACCCTTGCATCTAGTCTGCTGCCAAAAGGGCTTGCGGCTATGAAAATTGAGTCTTTTGGAGTTGAAGAAAAACTTGCAATGGAAACAGACAACAACACAAATAATGATATTGCCATTCAGACAGGCTTCGAAGAAGTCGTTTTAACAAACGACGAGGAGAAGTTGACCATGCTTTCGCAAGCGATGCCAATCTTGCCGCCAGAAGGATTTTCTCTTAAACATAGGCTTGCCGAGATAGAGCGGGACTTAATTTCGCAAGCACTAAATCGGACAAATGGTAATGTCTCGCAAACCGCTAGAATTTTAAATCTACAGCGAACAACGCTTATAGAAAAAATTCAAAAATTTGGGCTCCGACCTAACTAGCTATGGCTTTTCAGTAGCCGCTGCTGGCTGAACAACTCTTGGAAATTGAACAACCTTCTCCTTGGGTTTTATAACCACAGGTACAGTCGTATTTGAAGCAGCTTCAATAACATGCCTCTCTTTAAGTAAACGACTTGCAGACTCAAGTTCACGCCTGAAACTATTAGGATCTGGAAGGCTAATTTGCAGTTTTTGAATTTGGGCTGCAAGTAATTTTGTTGAATTAGTCTGTAATTGGATTTTTGAATCCAAATTTTGCAGCATCAACTTTAGCTCCTTATTTTGATCCTCAGGTGGCTTAGCCTTCAGATCCGGTACGACCTGAGTAACTTTAATTGACTCGTCGATTCTGGTTTCAAGTTTATTTTGAGAACTGCTTAACGCATCCTGCTTGGTTGAAACATCTTTAATTAATTCACTTGCATTCGACACCAGTTCAATCGAAGCGTCCATTGCCACTACCCGTTTACCCACAGCAAGAACCATTGCATCCAACTGACTTATTTTGGACTGCATACGGAAAGCCATAACTGTAAATAAGACAATGGCTAGTGTCATCGTGGTACCGAATGCCAGCAGAATGATTTTGTTGAATTTTTGCTGACTAACTGTACTCGACATTAACTTTTCCGCAGCTTGGTGCATTTCAACACCTGCTTTTACAGCTAAAGATGCCCCGCGTGTTGCCAACTCAGCAGAATCTAATAATGTACTTTTAAGGTCCTGCAACTTTTCAGCAGCATCTTGGCTATCCGGAATAGCCGCCTGAGTTTCGAGATTCTCTGTTTCTGATAATAAATTGGCCAAAGGGACTGAATCAGTAGTAGTAACATCGGAAGAAGAGATAACAGTTTCGTCTTTTATATCTTCATTCAAGTGGGGAGTATTTTTATCACTCATAGTGCAAACTTTAATTTAGTTAAATAATTCAAATACCAGATGACATCAACTTTTCAAGTTCGTCTAGTTCATCTTTAACTTTATCATTTTCAATCTTCAAATGAATCAATCGAGCAGGAAAGTTCATTTCAGCTTCAATGTATTCAGCCGAAAAAGAGGGCTGAATTTCAATGCTTACGACCTCTTCAATTTCAGGAGCGGTTAATAATTCGTCTTTATTATTCAAGTTGAAATCAACTGGATTCTTAACCAACTCTGGCAATTGAAAGCTTAGGTTAAGTAATGGATCAACTTCCTCTGAAATTAGTAACTCATCGTCAACTTTAGTATTACGTACTGTAGGGCCGCCAACATCAGCTGATTTACTGGTTGCAACTCGACTGCCTTCGGGCATTGAAACCTGGTGAGGATCTTTATTCCTAATAAATTGGGGGTCGCTCATCGTTTACTCTCCTTGCGTTTTTTTGCATCTGCATCAGCTTGCTCGGGCGAAAACTGTTCTTTCATAAAGCGAGCGGAACGTATCATTGGGTCTTTAGGAATCCCCCCGCTTTCTGCAAAAGTAGTCGCATCGAGCAATGATGTAAATGGACCAGAAACAATTGAATATTGAGTTGCCTTTTGATTAGGTAAGTAGGTTGCGACGACCCTTGCATTTTTCAAGTTGGGATGCTTTTGCACCCAAAGTAGCGCATCTTGCACGCTTGGCAAAGCGACGTGTTGAACTAAAAAAGTCCCTCTGGGCATTTTTTTAACCCATGCTTGCCCAATTTGTAAGTCAGGTGGGGGGATTTCTTGGGTAATAATTTCTTTAGCTGCTGAAACAGTTCTCACAGCTTTAATCTCAGTATTTACGGGCTGAATAACTTCAATCACTTCCTTATTTTTAACAACTTCTGGTGGAGTAACTTCAGCAATAGCCGATGCAGCAACAGGCACGACCGTCAATGGTTCACTTGCTGGCAACTGAGGCGAAATAACTTTAGGATCAATTGCAGGAGCAATCGGGTTATTTTTGACTTCAGTGGTAGTTAAATTTCTTGCTAATATATTATTAATATTAACAGCAGAGAAATATGCACTAACCGACGATATCTGAAACGAAAGAACCGAAAACAAAGACAAAAATAGAACAAAGAATGCTATTAAAAATACTCGAAGTCTTTTTGGTCGAGTAACTTGCAAAGTAGGTTCCAATTCCACTTCATCAGATTCTATATCTGATTTTTCAAATACCGGTGAAGCTCGTTTTATTACAGACTCGAAACGATCCGGTGTATGTATTTTTTTTAATAGACTTCTAACTGCAAATTCTCGTCCATCTGCATTGGCTTGTTGCAGCATGAGTTCTGCTTGCTCAGCGGTTGGTGGCTCGACATCCCAACAGAGTATTCTCCGTCCAAATGAAGTTAGTAACTTTTGTTTTTGACTTGCTACCGTCATCAAAAGTATGACACGAATATTAGCACCTGGAAAGTTCTGTACAAGCCGTGCTAAAAGTTGAACTTCATGATCAGGTAGCGCGCTTGCATCATGAACAATCCAAATCTTGGGTGAGACTAATGTTCCACTTCCAGCCATGGCCTCCTGTATAGAGCATTCACTTAGGACTTCATTAAACCGAGCAAGCAACGCTTCGGAACTCGCAGGAAAATAAACTTCAAGTGTTAACTCAGGCGCTGCTTGGCGAAGTCTTGCCAATAATAGATTGAGATAGTGATCAAGAATTGCCTCATGAGTACTCAAGATCGAGAGACTCATACCTTCCTTGGTAAGAGCACTAATATAGCCTTCAAGACGCAAGCGATCAGCCGCCCTAAAAAAAGGCGGTAATGATGCGAATATTGCATCATCTTCGTTTAGAAATGTCTGATTCATGTGAACTATTTTTAACTTGAAATTAATTTACCATCTGCATCAAACATCATCGATTCAGGAATTTTAGGATGAGGTCGTACCATAGATGGAACTCCAGGGCGAACTTGCCCAAGGCTAAAAATATAAGCTATTACTTGTGCGACCGCATAATACAAAGCATCAGGTATTGGTTGATCGACATTTGTTGTGAAATAAAGGGCACGTGCGAGCTGAGGTGAAGAAAATATTTCAACACTATTATTTTTAGCTTCCTCCCTAATTCTTGCGGCCATATGGTCGGCGCCTTTTGCTATTAATATAGGGGCTCCGTCGGAAGTTGGATCATAAGATAGCGCGATAGCAAAGTGCTCCGGATTAGTAATGATTACATCTGCATCTTTTACTTTCTGCATCATTCTCGAATTTGCCACTTCTCGCTGTCGTCTTCTTATCTGCGCTTTTACCTCAGGCTGACCTTCCATATCTTTCATTTCATCCCTAATCTCCTGCTTTGTCATGCGCATGCGCTTCATAAATGAATATCGCTGATATGGAACGTCAATCATCGCAATAAAAACAAGACTGAATGTAAGCCACAAAGCTGATTCAGCTATCAGTGATCCAGCCAGTGCAAGACCAGGCTTTAAACCCATGGAACCTAAAAGTAGTAGTTCAGAAAAATGATAGTTAATCAATAAAACAAGAACACTAGAAACAATTAAAAATTTAAATACAGCTTTTATCAACTCAACTGCAGCATTGGGACCAAACATTCTCTTGAACCCCGATATCGGACTTAATTTCGATAGTTTAGGAAGAACAGAGCTCAATGAAAAAAGATAACCTCCAACGGCACCAGAGGCAAGAACTGCAACGCCTAAGGTTAGTAGCATTACCGGCAACACAAGTAGGAACGCATGGGTAAGCTGCGTTGCGAAAGCAGCAGGAAGAAGTGCTGGCGTATCGAGAACCTTCCGATCGATCGTAAATCCCGCAGCAAAGTAACTGGACAGCAACTTAACCCATGCGCCACCCATAGTAAAAAGCATTAATGTTGCTGCAAGCATCACTGCGGCAGAAGACAACTCAACTGATCGAGCAACTTGACCCTCATCACGAGCCCGTTTAAGACGCCGTGCTGTTGGTTCTTCGGTTTTTTGGTCGGCATCGTCAGACATGAATCAGTACTCTTAACTGATGCCAACTAGGCTACGAACTTGACCAAAACCTTGTAACCATAACCATTGAATGCGGCTGCCAATACTGGGCAATGCAATCATCAACACCGCAAATCCTGCAGCAATCATGGCGGGGAAACCAACTGAAAAAATGTTCAAGCTTGGGGCAGCCCGTGTCGCGACTCCAAGCCCAATATTAATAAATAGAAGAGCCACCATGACCGGTAATGCTGTCAATAGTGCACCTAAAAAAATCATCGAGCTCCATGAGACTAAATGAACCCAAGCCGCTTGACTCAACAATTGCTTACCAATTGGCATCGTTGTAAAGCTTTCGATAACTAGGCCTAATAAAATAGCATGCCCACCAAGACCAACAAATATTAAAGTAGAAAGTATTAATAAGAACTGAGCTATAACTGGTACGTTTCCAAGATTGGGATCCATCATATTGGCAATTGATAATCCCATAGCGTTTGATACTGATTGCCCTGCCAGTAGAATAGCTGCTGTAACAACCTGAAGGGTTAACCCCATTAATAGCCCAATAGATATCTGGTTAAATATTTCAATAAGACCCGCTGGCGACACAGGGTCAATATTTGGCCATACATGAAGTGGGTAAACTAGCCACGTTAACGAAAGCCCAAGTAATATTCTTATTCGAAGATTAAGTGCTCTTAAAGAAAAAACTGGGGCAGATATCAAAAGCGCAGAAATTCTGAGCATTGGCCACAAAAAAGTGTAAAACCGCTCGACGATTTCTGCAGCAAGCAGATTCATTTTTTATAGTAATAAGTTAATTGAACAATGTTGGTATACGTTGAAATAAACTTCTCGTATAGTCAACCAATAAACCCAATTGCCACCCACCAACAATAGCAAGAGTAATTGCCAATGCTGCCAGCTTTGGAATAAAACTTAATGTTGATTCATTAATTGAAGTAGCTGCTTGGATAATACCAATAAAAAGTCCAACAGCTAAGGCGACCCCAAGCAGAGGGGCTGATATAAGTACAGTCATCCAAAGTGCTTGATGTCCTAAGTCGATGACAGCTGCGATATCCATAGAAGTCCTTAAGAGGTCACGAAACTAGATGCCAACGAGCCAAGAATAAGACTCCATCCGTCTACTAAAACAAAGAGCATTAATTTAAATGGCATTGAAATCATCATTGGAGAAAGCATCATCATACCCATTGACATCAGTACACTGGCCACAATCAAATCAATTACAACAAATGGGATATAGATTAGAAAACCGATAGTAAATGCACTCTTCAATTCTGAAGTAATGAAAGCTGGAACCAATGTCGTAAATGGAACAGCTTCAGATCCAGCCACATCTGTTTTATTTGCCATTTGCATAAATAAAGCAATATCATCTTCTCTCGTCTGCCTGACCATAAACCCTCGTATTGGTCCTTCAGCTGCTGCCAATGCCTTATCAAAACTTAAACCTTGCTGAAGGTAAGGAACTATTGCGTTTTGGTATACATCTGTCAATACCGGTGACATAATGAAAAGTGTCAGAAAAAGAGAGAGTCCAACCAAGACCGTATTTGGTGGTGTTTGACCTGTTCCCAACGCCTGCCTCAAGATTGACAAAACAATAATAATTCGAATAAAAGAAGTCATCATCAAGAGCAATGATGGCAGCAGTGTAATGGTCGTCATTAACGCCAACAACTGCAACGATAAACTGTACTGCGTTTCTTTTCCAACGCCTGTAACATTAATCATTGGTATACCTTGCGACCAAGCCGCAATCGGTAATAAAAAAATTAGAAATAAAATACTTTTACGCAACAAAATCTTCACCTTTTATTACGCTTACGTCAGACCATGCACCCAAAGCTGTAAATTGATTCACCGTTATCCCCACGAGTACCTGGTGTGAACCCACTCGAATTAATGATATTTTCTGTCTTGGACCAATATTTATAGTTTCAAGAAGTTCTAACTTATTAGTTTTGCTGCTAACTTTTTGCATACTTTTTAAACGACGCAATACCCAAAGCAACCCAATTAATAGTGATAAAACCAGCCCAATGCTAAGTGCATATCTAAACCAATCGATTCCCATACTTGTCGTTGCCATTGCAACGTTCAAAGATTCTTCATGCGCTCGGAAGCCGGTACAACACGAGTTAAGCGTATTCCATATCGCTCGTTAACTAATACGACCTCTCCCTGGGCAACAACAGTATTATTAACAAGCAAGTCCAGTGGTTCACCGGCAATTCGGTCAAGCTCGACAACACTTCCCTGAGTCAATCGCATGAGATCTCGAATTTTGATCATTGCCCGACCAACTTCTATCGACAACGTGACTGTTATGTTTTGCAGTACCTCAGGATTAATCTGAAATGGATCACTATCAGTCGTACTTTTTTGATCTGCGCTGGTTTCGTTCATATCAATCGTCCTAGTAATTTTTTTATTGTGTTCCGGGCACTACAGCACGCTCGATTTGCACTGCCGTTTGCTGACCCAAAGTTCCCACATGCACATCAAATGCAGGAATGCCATTAGGTCTTAGGCATGCCATGTCAGGTTTTTTAAAATAAAGCATGTCTCCGACTTGCATTGTTTCAAGTACCTTTAGTGTTGTTGATATTGTTCCAAGAGTTACGCTTGCTTCTAGGCAAGCACTACCGACTGCGTTGTCCAGTTCGTCATACCATTGCCTGTCAGACTCTTCATTTCCCTCGCCTGTTTGCACTCGACTTCGCAGCAATTCACGCACAGGTTTAAGCGATGCGTAAGGGTGTACGAGATCAATGAAGCCATTTCCTTTTCCACTCGTTTCAGTTTCAAAACGAGTAAGAACAACAAGATCGTTTTCGTCTGCAATCTGTGCAAACTGAGGGTTTATTTCAGAGCTGACAACCTCAAAGTCAAGATCCATTAATGGCGACCAAGCTTCTTTTAATGTTCTAAAAGTAACATCCAAAATCATCTTAATAATTCTTGCTTCGGTCGGTGTGAACATTCGACCAGGCAATAAGTTTCCAACCCCTCCGTTCCCCAGGCCGCCAAAAAAGCTGACCAAGGAACTGAAAACTATGCTGGGATCGATAACTGCAAGGGAGTATCCACGCAACGGATTCATGCGTATAACGTTAACGGAGAGTGGTGCATTTAAATCTTTGATGTAGTCACCAAACCGCACAATCTGAACCTTAGTTGGATTAATACGCGGACTACTGCGAAGCACCTCCATCAGCCCTATTCGAAAAAGCCGAATGAAGCGCTCGTTGATCATGTCAATTGAGGCAATATTGACGCCTAAACTGCTATTTTCACTGGCTAAATCATGTTTTTTAACACGGGCAGCCGTGTTAAATCCGGTGTCAACCGCTATCGAGCCGTCATTAACACCCTGAGCGAGCGCAGACATCTCTTCCGGACTGAGCAGGTTGTTGGACATTTGTTCTTTTTAAGTTTGGTAAAGGTCAAAATTAAATTACTGCACGATAAATGACGTGAAATGAACCTCTTCAATTCCACCAAAGCCTTCATATTTTTCGACCATGCTATTCATGGCGTCGCGAATTCTCACTGCCAACTCTTTTCTAAAGTCCGGCTTTACCAAGTCAGCCTCTGTAGTGAGCCTCATGACATCCATGACAACAGATCTAAGTGCAAATTCATGTTTCTTTGCATTTGCAAAAACACGTTCATCGTAGTGCGTCATGATTGCAATTTGCACTGACATAACTTTTTTGGAACCGGCTAGATTGACCAAAAATTCGCGTTCTAACTGCTGGTACGTATATTCAAATTTTGCAACTTCAGGTGATTTTTTTCCTGCAGGTGCACTTTTCGCATCTGCTTTTGGCGCACCATGACCCGCATCGGCTTTGGGTGCGCCATGACCTGCATCGGCTTTCGGTGCGCCATGACCCGCATCGGCTTTGGGTGCGCCATGACCTGCATCGGCTTTCGGTGCGCCGTGCCCGCCTTCATCGCCTGCGAGCATTTCATCAGCAGATTCAACTGGCTTAGCCGCAAAAAAACCTGTCATGAAAAGTGTTCCCAGCATGACAGCTACAACCAAAACAATCAACGCAACCACAGCAAGGATGATTTTGACTATTGGTTTTTTTGGTTTTTCTTCAACCGGTGGCGCTTCATCACTCATTTGTAACCTCTTTGTTGCTATTCAAATCAAGCAAGGACGTCAAGACCATCTACCGAATATGTTTGTCTTTTTGCCACATTAACAGCAACTACAGACTCTTCTTCTTCTTTATCTCTAGCTGCACCGGAGCCACCTTTAAAGGATTGCCCTGATGTCGGATTTCCGTCAGATTTTCGCCCTTGATCACTATTCACAAAGACAGAAGCAACTGCCATGCCAGATTGAGTCAGTGCATCTCTTAATTTTGCTGAACCTTGGGCAATCAGCTCACGAGTTACACCGTTTTCAGCAGTAAACAAGGCATCCAATCCACCCGAGTGCATTTCAAGCGCCACATCTACTCGCCCTAAGCTTTCTGGCTGCAGGCGAAGCTGGAGTTTCCATTCTCCTCGTTCAATTTGAGCCAGCAACTTATGCGCAACAGCCTGCCCTAATCTGTCCGCAAGCTGCTGATATTGTTCACTGCGCTGTTCTGCCGATGCATTTTGAGCCATATCCCCTGATCCGCCAGCAGGACTCGGAATTCTTGTCGAATCACCTAAAGAAGTGACCACTGGCGCTGATCCAGGACTCGGAACGTCAATACTCATTTCATCCTCAAGATCAGCCAACAACCCCGGTGAAACATCAAGAGTCAATTGCTCTGTTCGAGCGCCTATTTCTGTTTTCTCGCTTCTAGCCAATGCTGCACTTGCCAAAAGTGCATGCCAACTTAACGCCTCTTTTGCGCCCGAAATGTCGGAAAGTTTCTGGGTCACCGCTTCACTTGGCGCCTCAAGCCTGACACGCAGTACTTCGCCAGCCTCACCCGTTATGTCAGTTGCCGCTATTTGTGCGATTTGAGTGCTATCGAGGATTTTTATTGCCTGTGTCGGTGCAACAACAACCCCTGATTGGGCTGTAATCTCAGAATTTATATCTTTCGAACCACGAAAAACATCAACTGTAGCTACTGCCGGTGCATTTGTAGCTACAGAAAAGGCTTCCGAGCGTGCCACTAATGTTGATGCACTCAGCGCTTTAATTTCATGCTTATTGCTTCCCAATGAATTAACCGATGCACCTTGAAAAGCATTAATGACCGCAACCCCAATTGGCAAGGATTCATTAGAGTTTGTCTTCACCCCGAATGGAACATCTGCTTTCTCGTTAACTATCGCAGCAATAACGAGCTCATCACTTATGTTGAAAAGTGCACTTTTACCGCCTATTGAAGCAGATGCCGGCCCATCTGATTTCACGAAAGCATTTTGAACCGTCGGAACCGGCAGGACACCAAGATACAGCGGATCAAATTGAGGGACTGCAACCGGAAGTACGGGCATTTGTAGCGATTCAACGGGTTTCTTTTCCACTTCTAGCGTCGCATTGCCAAATAGTGTTTTAACGGCCTCTTCATCAAGTCCTTGCGCTCTGGCGAAAGAGGCCAGAGAGGACATATCAGGAAGCGGAATGTTCGGTGTGATTAAATTTATAGTTGGACCAAGTGGAACCACTTGCAGTTCGACGCGATCCTCAGCCAGCACGGCAAACTCTTGCCGCAGCTGCAATTGAATTTGTGCTTTAAACAGATCAGCGAATTCCGCACCACCGCCCTCGACTTTGGCTAGTGGCGTTGCACTCGAAGTCTCACCCACCAGTGGTGAGCGTTGATTGGTTAGAGAAAAAAATTGTGTTGCATCCACAGGATTTTCAAGCCTTGAAAGTATCGCCAATCTGGCGGAGACCTATGTACATGCAAGAATCATGACGGGATAAAACTTGCCGCTCAACTCATCAGGGTTGCTGCTTTAATAGTGTCGGAAAAGCATGGCATGGGCCTTGCTTCGTGCTAATTGACCGTAAATAAACTGACTCCAATTACACGTAAAAAGTATTTCAAATTCTGTAATTCATGTCCACACTGAGCCTAACCTCCATTCGACAAAATTTGTCGAAATTCAACTACACAGATCTAAGCATTCCTGCTTTGGTGCTGTTGATCATGGGCATGTTGGTTTTGCCACTTCCCCCATTTTTGCTGGATGTTTTGTTCACATTCAACATCGCTTCAAGCGTTTTGATCATCATGATCGCCATTGGCACCCGCAAGCCGTTGGAATTTTCTTCTTTTCCATCTGTGCTTCTATTTGCGACGATGCTTAGACTGGCTTTGAATGTAGCCTCCACCCGTGTCATTTTGGTGAGCGGACACGAGGGACATGAAGCAGCAGGAAAGGTTGTTGCCGCTTTTGGGGAATTCGTTATTGGTGGCAATTACGTTGTTGGATTCATCATTTTTGCAATCCTGATGATCGTCAATTTCGCAGTGGTAACCAAAGGCGCCGGACGTGTTTCGGAAGTTAATGCCCGTTTTACGCTGGATTCAATGCCGGGTAAACAAATGGCAATTGATGCCGATTTGAATGCAGGCGTCATCGATCAGGAAACTGCAAAGCGCAGACGTGCTGAACTTGCCCAAGAGTCCGATTTTTTCGGATCTATGGATGGTGCGTCAAAGTTTGTCAGCGGCGATGCTATGGCGGGTTTGCTGATTTTGATCATCAATTTAGTAGGTGGATTTGCTGTTGGGGTCGGTCAACACGGGCTTTCACTGAGTGAAGCCGGGCGAATTTACTCGCTTCTGACCATTGGTGACGGACTGGTTGCGCAGATCCCATCCTTATTACTGTCACTGGCTACTGCAATTGTTGTTACCCGGGTTACAACGGCGGAGTCCATGACTGAGCAAGCCGGAACACAACTCGGCAACCCGTCTGCTTTGTTTGTCACCTCCAGCATCATGGCAATTCTCGGGTTGGTTCCAGGTATGCCACATTTGGTCTTTGTGACACTTGCTGCGGCAACTGCTGGGTTAGGACTCATGGTATTACGAAAGCAGGCTGCCTTACTTAATCCTACGGATACTGCCGTGTCAGAAGCCGCCGCCAAGGCAGCCCTTGAGCAACCCAAAGAACTTGATTGGGAAGACCTTGACCAAGTTGATCTCGTTGGACTTGAAATTGGTTATGGATTAATTCCATTGGTGAATACAGAAACAGGCGGTCAGTTGATGACGCGTGTTAAGGGTGTCAGGAAGAAATTATCGGCTGAACTAGGTTTTTTAATACAGCCCGTTCGAATTAGAGATGCGCTAAGTATCGACCCTGATAGCTACCACATTGTTTTAAAAGGTGTTATCCGTGGACGTGGCAAGGTAAAAGTAGGCCGTGAACTGGCCATCAACCCCGGCCAAGTTTATGGTGCGTTAGAAGGTATTCCAACTCAAGAACCAGCGTTTGGACTTGAAGCGGTTTGGATTGAACCCTCTCAACGAGACCATGCCCGTGCACTGGGCTACACCGTTGTAGACGCTAGCACGGCTGTGGCAACACACTTGAACAAAGTCCTCAGAGATAACGCTTCTGACTTATTAAGTCATGACGAGGTCCAGCAACTGCTGGACAAGTTAACTGTCAAATCACCAAAACTTGTCGAAGATTTGGTGCCAAACAAGCTATCGTTAGGTATATTAACCAGAACGCTACAAAATTTATTAAACGATTCTGTCTCAATTAGAGATATGAGAACAATTGTTGAAACGCTGTCTGAAGTCAGCACCAGAACACAAGACCCGGATCAACTCACGTCGTTGGTCCGACCACGTCTGGGGCGAATGATCGTCCAGGGCTTGGTTGATGAAAAAAATATTCTCTCGGTGATGACATTGGATCCCGGTCTTGAGCAACTTCTTCACAACGTTTTGCAACAGCAAGGTCAAGGGGCGGGACAAAACGTGGTCATTGAGCCTGGTTTGGCAGAGCGTCTTTTCAGTGCGCTTCGCGATGGTGCCAAAGCAGTGGAAGAACTTGGTCAAGCCGCAGTACTGGTCGTTTCTCCTGCTATTCGGCCATGGCTTTCTAAAGCGGTTAGACACCGAGTCAATGAGCTGATGATTCTTTCGTACAGTGAGATCCCTGATGATCAATCAGTCAAGGTGATACACACTGTGCATGCAGAACCCAAAAAATAAGCTTTTACTTTTGCAATAAGAGAATCTCAATATGGAACTCCAGCGAATTTTGGCACCTGACACACGCAGCGCCACAGAGCGTGCGACAGCTCTATTTGGGCATGATGTGTTGGTCATTTCTAATCATCGAGTCAATGGGCAGACAGAACTGGTGGTGGCTGTTGACCTTGATGAAAAGGGATTGCTTGCTCGAACTGAATTAGCGGTGTCCGATGGAAAGTCCTTTAGCAGTCATCTGACAAACATCCAGGATCAGACCAGTTCCATTGAAACTCAAGCAGCAATTAATAAGAACCTTCGCTCCACAGAGGACGATAAAGAGTATCTGCGAAGCAGAGAAGTTATCGACCTCATTAGAAAAGAATTTGCATCCTTGCGCCGAGAGTTGATACTCAATCAATATGCCAAAGGTTGGTCCTCAGATATCACGCCATCAGAAGAGTTAAACCCGCTCTTTACGTCACTTACCGAGTCGGGTATGCCTTTGGGACTTCGCACACTGCTGCTAGATTCAATTAAAGAAGTGACCAATGAGCAAGATGCACTATTTGCCATCAAGGAACAATTAAGTCAATCACTTGCCAGACCATTGGCGCCGATTCCACAAAGCGGAATTCACCTGATTGCCGGCCCCTCGGGCGCAGGGAAAACATTAATGGCTGCCCGACTGGCTAGCAATGCGAGTGCCAAATTAGGGCCAAAGCAAGTCGCAATCATTAGTTATAAGGACTTGCGTTTTGGAGCATGGAGTCAAACCCAACTGCTCGCTGCACAAATTGGGGTTGAATGTTTTCGCGCTGATGACCCTGCCACGCTTGAATTACTCTTGAATGAATTGTCCCAAAGAAGTCTGGTGCTCATTGATACACCCGGATTTCAGATGATTGAAAGAATTTCTGAAATTAAAAGCCTGTGCCCGGATTGCGTCTGTCACGCCATCATGCCAGCAGATGCCTCATCAGCCTCATTAAAAAAATTAGCCTCAGCTGAAGATGTGAATTGGCAAAGTTTGATGATCAGTAAAGTTGATGAGTCCGTCCACGCCTGGCCCTTGCTAGAGTTTATGTGCCATAATTCTTTGAGGATTTCTGTTGGCAGCGATGGGGATCACTTGTCAAATTTGAAATGCGATCTGACCACTGATCTTCTGGTCAATAAGGCAGTCGCAAACTTCGCTCATCTTCCTCCCAAACAGACACTTGCTCGCATCCAAGCACGGCCAGTGGAGCACTTGCCTATTAAAGTCTTCGCAACTGGGGCTCCCAGGGGGCTTCGCGGACCGTTCAACTGAATCAAATCAAGACAATTAAATGAAAAAGCCTTCGCGCACAGAAGTCATCGGCATAGCCAGCGGCAAAGGCGGTGTGGGGAAAACCACTGTCTCTGTCAATTTGGCTATAGCACTGCAGCAACGGGGGCACAGAGTTATGTTATTTGACGCTGATATGGGCTTGGCCAACTCCCAGATCGCCATGGGATGCACATGCCCCTATAACTTAAGTCATTTCTTAAGTGGTCAAAAAACACTGCAAGATATTACCGTGACATCCCGACATGGCGTGATGCTGATTCCTGGTGCATCAGGCGTAAAAGAACTCGCTGCCTTGACCGAACTACAAGCGTCCAGAATAGTTCAGGCCTTTAGCGCACTGGAAAACGATATTGATTTCTTAATCGTCGACATGGCTGCAGGAATCTCACCTTCAGTATTGGCGTTCATGGCTGCCTGCCAGCGACGTTACATCGTTGTACGGGACGACCCCTCTTCAATAGCTGACGCCTACGGAACCATCAAGGTTCTGATACAGGACTATGACCTTAATGAAATTTACCTCATTCCCAATGCTGTCAGCAGCCAGACGGATGGGCAGAATTTATTCAAGAGAATTAATAATGTTTGCGCTCAATTCCTAAACTACACCACTCGCTACTTGGGTTCAGTAGAAAATGACGAATTGATATTAGCGGCGCATAAAAAATATGAGCCCGTTATGGAGTTTGCGCCTCGAAGCGGTGCGGCAAGAGACTTTAAGCGCTTGGCTGAATCAAGTTGCCAACTCGCACCCATTAATCAACTTTCTGGCGGGATGCAGTTTTTTGTAGAACGTCTGGTGAGATTCAGGGCCTGAATGCAATGGTAGTTTCTACGCGTCTTTATGAAGAAGTTCACAATAACAGTGAAGCACTCGTGTTGGCGCACTTGGGCATGGTCAAAAGGGTAGCACTGCACTTGAAAGTCAGAATCCCGCCTTTTATGGAACTGGATGAGTTGATTCAGGTGGGAATGATTGGTTTACTTGAGGCTGCGAGAGCTTATATCCCGGCCAAAGGAATTGAATTTGAGAATTTTGCTATCAGTCGCGTTCGCGGTGCCATTTTGGATGAGGTGAGACAGCTGTCATTCCTTCCGCGGTCAGCCACCACTTTTAACAAGTCTGAAAATCAAGCCATTATTCACCTCTCTTCAATACTGGGTCGGGCGCCCACCCAAACAGAATTGGCTGAGCACATGGGGGACGATCTCGACTCTTTTCAAAAAAAGAGAGGCAAGGCCAAGCGATTTGAGACATTCTCAATTGAAGTGATGGCCGATGAGGTGATGAACATTGCCGACGAAAGCTCTCGCCAACCTGATGCCATTGTTGAGCATAAAGAATTCATGCAAGCCGTGGCCGAGGCCATCGGGGAATTGCCGGAAAGAGAGCAGCTATTAATGTCTCTCTACTATGTAGAAGAACTGAATTTGAAGGAAATTGGTGAAACTTTAGGGGTAACGGAATCCCGAGTAAGCCAACTTCTCTCAGCCACAGTCAAAAAGCTGCGTGGCTCGCTACAAATTAATGAACCCTCAACTGGTAAAAGCAAATGAGTAACATCTGCCGTCAGTTGTTAG
>Ga0114978_10001011_pt1 | contig 23621 bp, 22 predicted proteins | sample S_140212_EF_Meta_FD_87027 | JGI IMG/M metagenome (GOLD analysis project Ga0114978, IMG submission 87027) | Freshwater microbial communities from Lake Simoncouche, Canada to study carbon cycling - S_140212_EF_MetaG | ecosystem: Environmental > Aquatic > Freshwater > Lake | place: Lake...
ACGTGTGAATAGTTCACCGGCGACGTGGCGGCGGGTCCGTTTGAAGTGCGTGGCGGGGTTGCCTTTGCGGATTTTTCCAATCCGCAATACGACGTGACTTTCCGGGGAGAAAAAATCCTTCTCGCGCGCGATCCGGGCTTGCGTTTGCGGGCCAATGTGGATGTGCGAGCGGAGGGCAACTCGTCCCGGGGTTCCGTCACGGGGTCGGTGCGGCTGGTGGACGGACGCATCTCCCGGCGCCTGGAGATCACCCCGCTGCTCTCTCCGTCGCCGGTGGACGAGGTGTTTTTTGTTCCGCCGCGCTTTGAGGGTTTGGTGCCGGCTCCGTTCCGCGCGTGGAAACTGGACGTCTCGATCAAAAACGAAACCCCCTTCAGACTCGTCGGCAATCTGGCCGCAGGCGAGATCGTGCCGGATCTGCGTTTGACCGGCCTGGTGGGGCGGCCTGTTCCGCTCGGGCGGATTGAAGTGAAAGACGCGCGGGCGTTCCTGCCCTTCACCACCATGAACATTGAAAACGGGTTCATTGATTTTATCGAAAGCAATCCCTGGATGCCGCAACTTGATGTGCGGGCGACGGCGCAGGCGCTGGACTATGACGTGCAGGTTTTCGCCTTTGGACCGCTTAACGAACGCCACCTGATTTTGCGTTCCGATCCTCCGCTGCCGCAGGAGGCCATCATTCTTCTGCTCACGGCCGGGCTTCCGCCCGGGGTTTATTCCGGGGCGGGCTTCGGCGAGGCGGCGGTGGGCCAGGGCGGCTTGCTGATGCTGCGCGCTTTTGTCCGGCAGTTTGACTCGCAGAAAGTGGATCTGGATTCGCTGATCAACCGCCTGGAAATCAGTTCGGTGCCGCCGGAATATCAAGGCGGTCAGGCCACGGTGCGCGGACGGTTCCGGCTCTGGCAGGGGCTTTCCCTCATGAGTGAGCGCGACAGCTTTGGTTTTGACAACGCGGGGGCGACGTACCGCCTGCGTTTTCGATGAGATGGATTTCCCTCGTCCTCGCAGGAATCCTCCTGCAGGCAGGTGGGGGCACGGCTCAAGCGGCGTCGGATTTTACCTTCCAGGGCGCGACGCGTTTCACCCGGGCGGAACTGGTCCGTGCGCTGCGCCGTTATGACATCTCGCTGACCGCTCCGATTGAAGCGACCACGGCGGATGATGCGGCCTATTTTTTGCGCGAGTTTCTCTTCGGGCAAGGCTTTCCCGACGCGGGGGTGAACTATGCGATGGCGGGGCCGCAGGTTGTTTTTACCATCTCGGAGGGGCCGCGTTTTCAGCTCGGACGGTTGGATTTTTCGGGAGAAGAGATCCTTTCCCGCGAGCGCATGGAAGCGGTTCTGCTGGCGGAAGTGCGGCAGCAGACGCACGTGCCCTTCGGGCGGGTGCATTACGTGGAAAGCGCGGTGCAGGACGGGGCGGAGAGAATCCGCCAGGCCATGGTGCAGGCGGGTTATCTCGACGCGCGAATCCGCGCGACGTCGGCCTGTGAGGGAATGCTGGTCAATGTTTCCATCGTGACCGAGCCGGGCCTGCGCTACGTGATCCGCGCGGTGGTGCTCAAGGGCGGGGAAATTTTGCCGGATGTAGTGGACGTGCGGGGAGCCTTTCAGGAAAAAACCTACCGGCCGGGTGATGAATATCTCTGCCGTTCCCGCGTGCAGGATGTTCTGCGCAAGGGCGGCTATTTCGATGCGCAGGTCGAGGAGGATACGGATTTCCATGGGGAGGATGGATCGGTGCATATTGTCCTGAACATCCGATCCGGGAAGCGCTACAATTTCGGAAAAATCACGGTGGATGGAAACCGCCACACGCTGGCCCTCGCCGTGATGCGGCGGCTGGGCCTGAATCCTGGTGTCTATAACGCCACGGCGGTTGATGCGGGGGTGCGGCGGTTGTGGTTCAGCGGCGCCTTTTCGGACGTCAAGGTCAAGGAGACCCCGAAAAAAAGCGGCACGGTGGATTTGAATTTGGATGTGACGGAGGGACCGGCGAAGCAAGCCGCCGCGACTTTGGGATATGGCGAGTGGGATCGCGGGTTTGCGGAGGCCACCTATACGGATCGTAATTTTCTCGGCACGATGAATGCCTTGTCACTGCGGGGATTTATTTCCCAGCGCAGGCACGGAATCGGAGCGACCTTGAGCGATCCCTGGTTTTTGCAGAGGGAGATCACGGCCACGCTGGCGGCATTTTACTCCCGTCAGGAATTGCCCGCCTTCCGTTCGACCCAATATGGGGCCGGAGTCGGCTTGGAAAAAAAATACACCCAAACCAGCCAGACCGGATGGCGGGTGGGGTATCAGTGGAAGGCGGTGACGGATTCGTCCGTCGTTGACGATAACGTGCTCGATGGAGCCCCGCTCAACTACACGCTGGGTGAACTGAGTTTTCAACAGACCCTGGACAAGCGCAACGATTTGCTCACGCCGATGAAGGGATATTATCTCAACGCAAAGGCGGATGTGGCCTCGTCGTTTTTGCTCGGGGATATTTCGTTCGGGCGGATGAGCGGGCAGGCGACGTGGTATCTCCCGTTGCGGCCGATCGTGCCCGAGAGACCGTTAGTGCCCTTTGTGGTGCTGAACAGCCGGGCCGGCGTGTTGCTGCCGTTTGCCGACACGGGAAAAATTCCGATCCAGGAACGCTTTTTTCTCGGCGGACCGGACAGTGTGCGCAGCTTCCAACTCGACGGGATGGGACCGCGCAATGACGACGGCAATCTGGAGGGCGGCCTGGTTTATTTGCTGGGCAACGCGGAAATCCAGTGGCCGGTCTGGAGGGCGTTTTACTTGGCGGCTTTTGTGGATGCCGGAAACCTCTCGCCCGCGCTGGAGGAGTTTACCTGGGACGAAACACGGATCGGGGTCGGCTTGGGCGGCAGGTTTTACACGCCGCTTGGGGCGATCCGGGTGGATTACGGACATAACCTTATTCGCAAGGACGGCGATCCGGCCGGGGCCTGGCAGTTCGGCTTCGGGTTCACCTTTTAGCCATCTGCCACTTGTCTCCCGGGGAATTCCGGATTACTTGAGAGGCCAATGCGAGTTTCCTGGCGAGCGATTGGTCTTTTAGCGGCGGTCTGGCTGGTGGCCGCCGTGGTGATTTTCTGGGCCCGGGCCGCGCGTCCGACTCCAGCGTCCTTGTCCGCCTACATGGAAAAACATCCCCTTGTCAACCTGGCCCCCGCCGGACGCGGGAAAGTCATCGGTCAGGTGGCGGCGCAACTTAACAAGCTGAATTTCGACCAGCGTCAGGAGCTTCGGAAAAGCGAAATTGACCGCCGGCTTTTCGAGGAGATGACTGCGGAGGAGCGCAAGCGTTTCCTCGACCTCACCCTGCCCGAAGGCTTCCGCCAGCTCATGCTCGCACTCAATAAGATGGACCCCGCCAAGCGGAAAAAAATCGTGCAACGCGCCCTTGATGACATCGAGAAAGATCATCCCGAAGCCAAGGAGCGTCTGGATCGCATTGAAGTGCAGAAAATGATTTCGCAGGGTATGGATTCTTTTTACAGCGAAGCCAGCGCGGACGTGAAATTGGATTTCGCGCCCGTGATCGAGCAGCTCCAGCGCGCCACGCAAACCATGCGATGAGGCGCGGATTCACGCTGATTGAGCTCTTGGTTTCCCTCGCCATTATTGCCGTGATAGCGGGCCTTGCCGTTCCCATCTTCGCGACTGCCCTGGCCCGGGCCGACGCCGCCAAATGTCTCGGAAATCTGCGTGGCCTGGGAGTGGCCCTGAACAGCTACCTGGGCGAAAATCAAATGACCATGCCGCCCCTCGCCGCCGCGCGGGCCAGCACGAGGGAAGAAGTTGCCGTCATTGACAACACCCTGGATCGCTATCTGGACAGCCCGAAAGTTTTCACCTGCCCGGCCGGACGTAAAATTGCGGAAACCACCGGCACGAGTTATTTTTGGAACAGCGCGCTGAGCGGCCAGTCGCTGGGCGGTCTGAATTTCTTCGGCTTTGTGACGGACCTGACCAGGATTCCCGTCCTGGTGGACAAGGAAGGCTGGCACAAAAACACCGAAGACAAGGTGAATCATCTTTTTGCCGATGGTCACGCGACCAAGGAGCTTCGGCTTTTTACGGACTAGAATTGTTCCAATCATCTGGTTGGGCCTTTATTAAACTTCGGTTTGGGGTTAGTTCCCGTTTGTCATGAACATTTTTGAGTTCATCAAGAACCGGTTACAAGGCGAGGAGCCGTTGCGCCCCCTGGAGCGGGTGCTGGCCAAGCGCTGGGTGAAGGAACGGCTCAAGCGCATGTATCCCGAGTTGCGTCAGGACCCGCGGGCTTTGGAGGTCATGTATCAATCCCTCAGCCTGGAGCCGCGCGAAGGGTGCGGCGAGGGCGGGGCGGTGTTGTTTGAAATCGTTCTGCCGGGAAAAATCGAATGACCCTCGGTGGCGCGCTTGTCCTTCTTGGTTCCGGTATCTGGCTGGCAGGGGTTTTTTAATCCGAAACCGGAAAATGGAACTGTTGAAAAACGGGTGGTGTATTCAATCACAATACGGTGTGAACAGAGAGGGCCGCGGAAAGCGTTTCCGTCCCGCTGGATTTATGTCCGTTGCACGATCCGGGCGATCTTTTCATTTTCCTTTGTAGGATCAACCCTCATCCATTAACTTTGAACTCCGTCTTTGATGAAGAGTCTGCTGCGCTTTTTAGTATTCGTTTTGGTGATCGGTATGGCGGTGGCCATTCTTTACCTGTCGCGCCATGGACGTCTGCCGGTTGCGGCATCCGCTCCGGGGCTGCTCACGGCCATGGACCGGGAGTTCACCACGCTGGTTGCGCAGGTTTTGCCTGCGGTGGTCAGCATTGATGTGAATCCCGCCGGGGCAGAAAATCCCCAGAGGAATCTGCTGCAAATGCTGCTGGGCGGAAGCGCGAAGGATTCGCCGTTGCTGGCTTCGGGGGTGATTGTTTCCGGCCAGGGGCACATCGTGACGAACCTCCATGTGGTGTCCGGCGCGCGGACGGTGGAGGTGCACTTGAGCGATGGACGGGTGCTGCCGGCGCAGTTTGTCGGGTCGGACGGTCCGTCCGATATCGCGATTCTCAAGATTGAGGTGGCCGGGCTGCGTTCCCTGCCGTTTGGCGACTCCGACACGGTGAACGTCGGGCAGATGGTTTTCGCCGTGGGCAATCCGCTGGGCCTGGAGGAGACCGTGACGCAGGGAATCATCAGCGCCAAGGGACGCCGGGCTTCGAGCGAGGCGGCCAATGAATTTTTTCAAACCGACGCGGCGATCAATCAGGGGAATTCCGGCGGGCCGTTGCTGGATATGCAAGGCCGGATCATCGGGATCACGAATTCGATTTCCCTGCAGGGCCAGGGCATCGGGTTTGCCATTCCCTCCAACACGGTGCGCCGGGTTTTTGAAAATATCCGGGATTACGGCCGCTTCATCCGCCCCTGGTTTGGCGCGTTCATGCGTTCGCTCACGCCGCAGCTCGCGCAGCAACTCGGCCTGCCCGACGCTTCGGGCGCGCTGGTTTTGCGGGTCTATGAGGGATCGCCGGCGCAGATCTGCGGGCTGAAGGCCGGCGATGTCATTGTGGAATTCAACGGCAAGCCGGTGCGCGATATGATTGATCTGAGAAACCGGGTGGTGGAAACCGACATCGGGCAGAAGGCCATCATGCGGGTGCGGCGGGACGGAACGGAAGTGACCGTGCAGACGGTGATTGCGGCCGAACCCGGGGCGTGAATGCCAGGGCTTTTCATTTCCCAACACTCAGGTATTCTTAACTTTCGTGCCAGCTCCCACATCCCATCCTCCCATTCCCCGGCAGCCGATCGGGGCCACTTTTCTCACTGCTATCTGCCTGTTGGGATTCGTCGCCATCCTTCAATTGCTGGCCGTGACCGTGCATTATCTTCCTCTCGTCGGACAGCAGGTGGCGAACACCGCCGCGCAGGCGACTGCGGTAAAAAACGACCCCGCGCCGGCTCCGGTTCAGCTCGTTCCGCCCAGCCCTCCGATGCCCGCACCGGCCGATTTATTGCGGGCCCAGAAACTTTTTGCGGAAGCGGATGCCAGCTATCGGGTGGGAGAGTTTGAGGCTGCCTTGAAGACGATCGAGCAGGTCGAAGGGCTGATTCCCGGCGACCCGAGCGTGCTGTTGCGCAAGGCGCAAATTCTGGAGCGTCTGGAGCAGCCGGCCGAGGCGGTCTTGGTTCTGGATGAAGTTTTGAAATATCCCGGACTGCCGCCGGAAACCCGCGCCCTGGCCGAGAAAAAACTCGCCCAGCTTTCCGCCTCGCCTGGCTCCACGGCCAAATCCTCAAAAGGGACGACCTCCGGTTTTGCCGACCCGAACAACGAGAGCGTTCGGGAGGACACCGGCCTGCAACCCGGCGCGATGCTCGGCATCGTGGATGACCGCCTGCGGGACAACAAAGTCGGCATGAAAAGCCTGCGCGTCGCGGTGAAATCCCGGCCTGGTTCGACCATCAAGGTGCAGGATGTGAAAATTTACATCTACTTTTATGAGGAAACCGAAGATGGCGAAGTGCTCCTCACGGACTCGAAGGTGGTGACCCAATGGTTGAGCCCGCCGATTGACTGGTCGGCCAATGAGCCGGAGTTGCTCGACGGCCAATACATCATGCCGGATAGCACGCAGGCTGGCAGTTCCGCTTCCAACGGTTCGCCGGGCCGGAAGTATCATGGCTACGTGGTGGCGGTTTACTACAGCGGGGAGTTGCAGGATTTCCGCTCGCAGCCCTCCAAGCTGGCCAAGGATTTTCCGCTGCCGCTTTATCTGCCGAAGGAGAACGAATGAAGATTCTGATCGCCGATGCCGAGACTGGCCACGCGTCGGGATTGGCGGCGTGGTTGGTTGAAAATGGTTGGGAGGCGCCCGGCCTGGCGGCCAGCAGCGACGAGGCGGTCGAGTGGATCAACCAGAACGGCTGGGTGGACGTGTTGGTGACGGATGTTTTTTTACAGCCGACCGATGGATTGACCCTGCGCGAAAGCCTGCTGCCGCATCTGCCCAAAATGAAGACCCTCTTCGTGTCGGCCTATGATGTTTCCGCGCAGGCCAGTCGCATGGAGGGGTGTCCCTTGCTGAGCAAGCCTGTGAATGGCGAGGCCTTGGACGCCGCCCTTCGCAGACTTTATGAAACCAAGCCCGCGGTTGTGGCGCCGTCCCCGGTGGCCGCCACGCCGAGGGCTGTTGCGGTCGCGACGGCCCGCCCGGCCGCCGCCGTTGCTACGGCTGTCGCGCCTGTTCCGCGCGCCGTGGCCGTGGCGCGCGCCGCCGCCGTGCCGGTTGCCACTCCCAGACCGGCGGCTGTTCCGGCTGCGCCCACCGCCGTCGCCCGACCCGTCGCCCAAGCGGTGGTCCGGCCCGCCGTGGCGCAAGCCGTCCCGGTTGTGGCCAAGGCGGCTAAGACGCCGTCCTCTTCGGAAATCGAACTTCCCCCCGACGAACTGGTGGGAACAATGATCAGCAATTATCAGATCGAGGCAAAAATCGGGGTCAGTTCGCAGGGCGGAATTTATCGCGCCACCCAGACCAACATGGCCCGCCACGTGCGGTTTTACACCCTGGACCGCGAGCGCGCCGCCGACCCGGCCGAGATCAAAAAATTCATCGCCAATGCCAGCATGAAGGCGAATGTTTCGCATCCGTATATTTTTGCGGTCTATGAAGCGGGAGAAGGCGGCGGGATTTATTTTTACTCCTGCGAATATGCGCCCTGCCGATCGCTGGGACAACTGCGCGAAGCCGGGCTCCCGCTGGATGAAGCTATTGCGGTGCAGACCATGAAGGTGGCTTCCGAAGTGCTGGGTTATTTTTCCAAGGAAAAGATCACTCACAATCTGATCAGCGAAAACGCGATCCTGCTGGCCAAGCACAACCGCCCGCGGGTCGCCAATATCGCGGCGTATGAGGCCGCTCCCGAATTTGACCGGGCGGCGGAGATGCGGCAACTCGGCCGCATCATCTCCTCGGTTTTGCCTGTCGCGTCGCAAGGGTCCGGCATCGGCCAACTGGCCTGTTCCCTGGCTGCGGGGGGAATCACGTATCCCGACTGGCCGGCCTTGACCAAGGCCGTCGAGGCCCTGGAACCCAAAATTGCGCCGGGGGATGCCTACAAGCTTGACGCCCAGGAGCGCGCCGCCATCCGCATGGTGGAGGAGGCGCGGAAGAGCCAGAAGAAAAACATGATCATCAATACGGTCATTTCGCTCGGTTTGTTGGCTGCGGCGCTGGTTTCGGCCTTGTTTTTTTGGCCGCGCGACAAAGGCGCGTCCATCCGGACCTTCGACCGGATGATCGCAGTGCCCGCCGGAGAGTTTATTTATCAGGACGGGAAAAAAGTCACCCTGCCTGCCTTTTACATCGATGAGTTTGAGGTGACCATTGCGCAATACGCGCAGTTTTTGGAAGACCTCACCGCGCATCCCGAGAAGCTCAAGCAGCTCGAGCACCCCGGTCAGCCAAAGGGCAAGTCGCACCTTCCCGAGGGATGGGCCGACATGAAGGAACTCGATCCGCCCATGTTGGGGTACTATGCCCGCGCTCAGAAATGGGGGAAATACAAGGACGCCGCGCTGGATGTGAATTGTCCGGTCTTTGGCCTCGATTGGTTCGACGCCTACGCCTACGCCAAATGGAAGGGCCGCCGCCTGCCGAGCGAGCAGGAATGGGAAAAAGCGGCCCGCGGCACCGAAGGCTTCCACTATCCTTGGGGCAATGCAGACGAGCCCAAATGGGCCAACACCGGCAACGACACCAACCCCGATCCGAAAAAAGGCGGCGAACTCGACGGTCAGGACCGATGGTCGCCGGTGGATGTGATGAAGAAGGATAAGAGCCCCTTTGGCGTCCGGGACATGGCCGGCAATGTTTCCGAATGGACGGCGACGTTGGAGGTGGATCCGAAGATGAGCAGCGCCAAAGTGCCGGTGATTCGCGGTGGCAATTGGCGGACGCCAATGGATTACGCCGTGACCCGCCGCGTCTTGAAGCTCACCGAACTCCAAGGGGACGAAGCCCTGGGCTTCCGCACGGTCTCCGACACGCCCCCCGCGAAATGAAAGACGGCAGGACCCTGCGGGTTTTCCTCGCGCTGATGCTGCTGGTCATCGTCTCCGCCCGCGCACAGGTGCAGGTGGATATTTCCTTCAAGCGCAGTCTCTACATGGTGTACGAGCCGATCATGTGCACCGTCACCATCACCAACCTGAGCGGGCGCACCCTGGAGTTGGCTGATACGCCGCAGGAAAAGTGGTTCAGTTTTCAAATTCAGACCACGACGGGGACGCCGCTTCCCCCGGTCAATCCCGACTATCAGAATCAGCCCGTTCAGATGGAGTCCGGCCAGAGGCTGGTGCGCACGATCAACCTGACCCCGCTTTATCCTCTGAGCGAATTCGGAACCTACCGGGTGCAGGCGGCGGTTTTTTCCGCTCCGATCGGGAAACTTTTCGTCTCGGAAAAACTGAATATTGATATCACCGAGGGCCGCCTGCTCTGGCAGGAAACCGTGGGGGTGCCCGAGGGTGCGGGGGGAGGGCGGTCGCGCACATACTCCATTCTCGCTCATCGGCTGCCGCAGACCACGATGCTTTACTTGCGGGTGGAGGACAAGGATGCGGGCGTGATTTACTGCACCAGCCAGCTCGGGCGTTTTATCACCTTCAGTTCGCCCGATGTGGTGGTGGATACGGCCAATCATATTCACGTTCTCCAGAATGCCGCTCCCAAAAATTTTCTCTACTCGCATTTTGACGTGAATGGAAAACTGGTCAAACAGGAGGCTTATCGGGTTTTCAAAGATCGGCCGTTTCTGGTGAAACAAGGTAATGCCGTGTCGGTGGTCGGGGGCGTGCCTTACGATCCGAACGCGAAGGCTCCGGAGGCGCAAATGCCCAAGATGAGCGACCGGCCCGTGCCCCTGCCGACGCCGCAGGGCCGGCCGACCCCGGAGGAGAAACGTCCGGAAAATCTGCTTTCGCGTTAAACGGACGCGCTGGCATGGAAAAAATCCGCCCGGCCTGATCCGCCGCAGAACGTTGGGCGCGGAGTCTAGCACAAGGGAAATGCGCTGGAAGTTTTGCACATCAGTGCGGCGGAATATCTGGACTGGACCCGGCGGTGGGTCCGGGCATCCAAACGGATTTTGCGGGCGGATGGGCTGCTTTATGTTTTGGCCAGTCGGGAAAAAGAGAACATGTCTGGCTGCACGTTTGTTCGGCTCTCGCGACCGAGATGCCGTTCCACGACATGATCATCTGGGGCCGTGCGGTGGGGAACAATGACCGGTCGGATTCCTTCACCCCCAGCACAAAATAATTCTAGTGTTGCGGCCGACCGCCGGAGACAAGCCCTACTTCAATACCCGAATTGCCCTTTGCAAATAAGCGGGCCGTGTCATTGCGCCGAGGTCAATTCCGAGGTATTTAATCGTCAGGTGAAACTGATGAAAAAGAGGATTCTGATGGCTGTGGTGGCGCTGTTTCTGAGCCATCCTTATGAAAAATGCCAGGCGGAATCCCAAGATCAGGTTCGCAGCGCCATCAATACGCTTATCCAAAATCCCGATTCCGAGGAGGCCCGGGTCGCCGGACGGGTCGTTCTGGAATTCGCCGAGGCCACGCCGGATCATACGGTTCTGATCAAGTTGGGCTATCTTCCCTGGAGCAAAAGCCGCAGTTTGCCAGAAGGAAGCAATATGTTGCTGGCGGCGTTTGTCGCGGGAAATCTCCGCGAGCAAATCCGGAAAAACTCCTCCCAGCCCGAACCCTATGCCGGCGCACTGGCGGTGATCGGGGTTTATCAAAAATTGCTCCAGAGCAACCCTGACTTCAAAATCCCCAAGGTTGAGGAATTCATTGCGCTGGAGAAGCGGGGCGCGCTGCGCGCGTACATCGATTCCGTTCGATGAACTGAACTCCGTCAGTCCGGGCTCGACTTGGGCGGGGCGGAAGGGGGTTTTTCTGCCATGTGCGATCCCTTTCTTCAAGCGGCGATTGACGAGGCGAAACCGGGGCTGTCCGAGTGGGGATTCCGATTGGATCCGTGATTGTTCATCGCGGCCCGGCCCGGACTCTGGCACGAGGATATCGCGGTCTGACGCTCAATCCGGCCAGGTGAGGAGCCGGGCAAAACGCAGGCCGGAATCCGTCAAGCGGGGGGCGGCGGGCGGTCCGGTGATGAGACCCTTTGTGGTGGAGATGCAGGCCTGGCCGGTGTCCTTCACCCAGACCGCGGCCGGACCGGCCACGCGTTCCTTGAGCGCTTCAATTTTCAGGGGAACCCCGGATCGGGCAAACGTGATCTTCCAAGCGGGCGGGTTGGCGATTTCTCCCGCCGGCACCAGCCAGGGGGAGGTGCGGATGAGCGAGAAATTGGGTGAGTTGTTGACGATGAGGGAGAAGAAGGGTTCGCCGGCGGCGAAAGAGTCAGAGATGCGGAGGGCGGGATTGCGGCGGGCTTCAAGCAACACGCGGGCGGGATCGGTCCCGGCGAGATTGAGGCCGTTGTAGATGCCGTGCAGGTTGGGGCTGCCGGGGAAGTTCGCGGCGTGCCAGGACGCGAAGTTGGGGTTGAGAAGCAGGCAGATTTCAAAATGCAAATGGGCGCGTTCGCGGTTGATTCCGGCTCCGGTGTGCCCCATCACGCCGATGGGTTCGCCCTGGCGGACGGTCTGGCCGGGTTCGGCCGCGATGCTCGCGAGGTGGGCGTAGAGGGTGTAATACGGGCCGCCGTCCCCGGGGTGTTCGATCACGACGTAGCGTCCGTAATTTGAAGCGCCTGCGGCCGTGCTGGTGTGCACGACCTTGCCGCCGGCGGCGGCCCGCACCGGATCGAGGGGCTCGCCCCGGGCATCGCGGCGGACGGGGCGGATATCGATGCCTTCATGCAATTGGACGAAGGCGATCTTCTCGCCGGAGCGTTGGGGTCCGCGCACAAATCCGAACTGTCCGCCCTGCCAGGGGTTCGATTTTTCACCCTCGAAATCCCGCTCGACGAACATGAAGAAATCCTGCGGGCGGCCTTCGAGCAGGGCGCGGTTTTCGGTCGGAAAATCAAGGAGGGGTGCGGCGCGCAGGCCGGAGAGGGCGCAGAGCAGGAGACAGAAACTTCCTGGCCGCCTCATTGCGGCGGGTTGGGCGTGGATTCCGCCTTGGGGGTCGGGCTGGGCTTGGGCGCAGCTTTCTGATCGGCCTTGAGGGCGGCCAGGGCCTTTTTCTTTTGTTCCTCAAAAGATTTCTCCTTGCCGATGGTGGGATACTTCGTCTGAAGCTGCGCAATTTCCAGCGGCAGGAAGCCGGAGGGGATAACCATGACGCCATCGGTGATTTTTTTGTCCATCATCATCGCGCTGGCAACCCGGCCATTGATGAGGGCGACGATGAGGGTGTCGCGGAATTCGGTGGAGTGGGATTCGAGCTTGTTGGTGCCTCCGGCATCGAGCTTGAAATATGCGCCAAGCGTGCCGTCCGCAGCGGAGAAGGGGTAGAAGGCGACAAAATCCCGCTCGTTGATGATGGGGACCTTGCGGATGATGATTTTTTTGGGCGGATGGAGGAGCGTGATGGGGGTTCCGAAAGTCTCGCCATCGCTTTCCTTGCCCTCGGCGTGCAGGCGGACGGTGACGAGGGAGGGCTTCTGTTCCGCGGCGCGGAGGGTCACGAACGGAAGCAGCAGCAGGGGAAGAAATCTTCGCATGCCAGGATCATAATTATCGAGAAGGGATTTGCAACCGCCGGTGGTGTCGGGTAGCATTTTGCGCCATGAAATGTGTCCTGCTGTTCTTGACTCTTATTGCGCAGGGAATGGTCCTGGCCCAGTCTCCCGGGGCGAAACCAACCCCCAAACCGACCCTTGAGAAGGGAGTGGAGTCCTTTGCGGTGTCGGCGCCGGACGAGGGGAGTCCGTTTTTTTCGGAGCGTTTGGCGGCCAAGTATGCCCTCACCCAGCCTGGGCAGGAACAGTTAAATCGGGACGCGGTGGCGGTTTATCCCCGGATGAAAAACAGCCCGGACAGCGCGTTGGCCATGGTGAGCTCTTTCTTCACCGACATGTTTGCCTCGGTGAAGCTGGGTTCGCTCCGCAGCGAAGAAACCACGGAAAAGCTCCTGCTCGATCCGGCGGATTTTTCCGTTCAGGATCTGCGCGGACTCGATGCGACCTACACGATCCGGAACAACACCAGCCGCGTCATCCGTCTCGATTACACCACCACGCAACGCATAGAAATCCTGACGAAGGATCCGACGGGCAAGGTGCTGGAACGCCTCTCGGACGACCGGGCCTTCCAGCCCAAGGAGGGTATTGTGATCATCAATCCCAAGGAGCGTATCGAATACAATGCGAAGGTGGCCACCCGGGACATGAAAGCGAATGAGACCTATTCCGTCCAGGCCGAGGTGACGGGTTATCCGGATTACACGGTGACGAAGACCGTCACGCCTGCTCCTTAAGCTTCAAAATACCGGCGAAAATACCGGCGCGTGGCGGCCGCGAAACATCCCGCTCAAAGTCTGGAAGGGCAAATCCGGCGGTTGGTGTCGCATCGCATCGCGCAGAGGCAGTGAAGAAAACCGCCTGCCGGTTCCCCTTTACGCTTGACCTCCTCTCAGAAAACGCAATTTTGCGAGCCCGCTGACAGCGCAAATTATTTGTTGCCAAAGCGCAAGACGAACATTAGTCCTACGCCTACCAGTCAACCCAACTTACCGCCATGTCCGAAAAAACAATCGAAGAAAAAGTTAAAGATATTATTGTCGAGCAACTGGGAGTTAATCCCGAACAGGTCACGACCACCGCATCATTCATCGAAGATCTCGGTGCCGACTCCCTCGACACCGTCGAGTTGGTCATGGCCTTCGAAGAGGAATTCGGCGTGGAAGTTCCCGACGAAGACGCGGAGAAGCTCCAGAGCGTCGGTGACGTCATCAAATACATCGAAGAGCGCAGCCCGAAGTAATTCCGGCTTCCCGTTCCGGAACATCATCTTGCGTCCCGAGCCCGTTCTGCGGGTCTCGGGACGTTTCTTTTTGCGGAACCCCGATTTTTAAATGGCCGGCCTCGTTATTCGTCCACGCGCCCGTATTCTCCACGGGCACGACTGGGTCTATGCCAGTGAGGTGCTGAAGGTTTTTGGCGGCCCGGTGGATGGCGACGTGATTTCCATCAAGGACGGTCGCGACCGGTTGCTGGGGTCGGCGATTTACAATGCGAAATCGCAAATCATTGCCCGGCGGTTTTCCCGCCGCCGACAGGATCTCGACGCAGATTTTTTTGCGCGCCGCATCATGCAGGCCGCTGCATGGCGTGAGCGCAGCGGATGTGATCCCGCGTTGTGCCGCATGGTCTGGAGCGAAGCGGACGGACTCCCTGGCGTGGTGGTCGACCGCTATGCCGACGTGGTTGTATTGCAAACGCTCACGCTGGCGATGGATCAAAGGAAGGCCCTGATTGCGGAGGCTCTGGCCGCTCTTCCCGGGGTGCGGCACGTGGTCGAGCGTAATGACGCTCCGATCCGAACGGCCGAAGGGTTGCCTCTCGGGACCGGTATGCTGGTCGGCGACGATCCCGGTGAGCGGGAGGTGGATTTGCGCGGGGTGCGATTTTTGGTGGATTTTCTGCGCGGCCAAAAAACCGGATTGTATCTCGACCAGGCGGAGAATTACGCGCTCGTTGCCGCGCAGGCGCGGGGTCGCCGCGTGCTCGACTGTTTTTCCAATCAGGGGGGGTTCGCGCTGGCCTGTGCCCTGCACGGAGCTGCGGAAGTCACCGCGGTGGAGAGCGGGGCTGCCAGCGCCAACAAACTGCGGGAAAACGCCGCGCGCAACGGCCTCTCCGTCACGGTCGAGGAGCAGGACGTTTTTTCCTTTCTGAACGAAGCCGGTCGCCGTCAGGCCGAATACGATTTGATCATTCTCGATCCTCCCTCCTTCACCAAGGCGCGCGGAAAAATCAACGAGGCCCTGCGCGGATATCGCGAATTGCATGTGCGGGGCGCGGGTTTGCTCTCTGCCCGTGGGGTGCTGGCGACTTTTTCCTGCTCCCATCATGTTTCCGCCGGGGAGTTTGAATCCGCCGTGGCGGAGGGCCTGACCGATGCCCGGCGATCCGCCCGCGTGCTGCACCGGCTCACCCAGGCGGCCGACCATCCCGCCGTGCTGCATCTGCCCGAAACCTGCTACTTGAAGGGACTTCTTCTCGAAGTAATGCCCGGCCGGTGATGGTTTGTGCTGGAATTTTCCGGTTGCTGCTTTAGTAATTCTCCAGACCGCGATTTTTTATGACATCGGATTTCAGCACAGACCCCGACCCTCTCCTCGACTTGGCGGAGGATACCCCCGAAGATCTTGGTGCAGAGGTGCAAAAGACCAACACCGAGCTGGAAAAGCTCAAGCGTCAGCTTGAGGACATTGAAAAGCAAAAGCTGAGGCTGGAGGAGCTCAAGCAGCGTCAGGACGAATTGGAGGTCGGTCGCAGCACGATGCTGGACAAGCTTACGCGTTCGCTGGCGACGGTGCAGCGCGAATCGCAGGAGGCCCAGCGTCGGCTGGAGCAGCTCAATATCATCCATAATTCCTTCACCCAGCACCTGCGTGGGATCGAAAATATCAACCCGAAGATATGGGGCGCGAACGAGTTGCCAAGGGAGTTGAGCAAGGCCCTGAGCGCGGTCGAGGATGCGCGGGCCGATTACATCAAAGCCCAGGCGAAAATCTCCGTGGATGTCCCCGGGGAACCCTTCGCCGCTGCTGAGGCATCGGGTTCCTACGAACAGGAATATCGCGATCTGGACGAGCACGGTTTTTTATACTGGCTCAAGAACGGCACCGCCTTCACTCTGCCCCTCTGGCTGTTGGGACTGACGGCTCTCGTCGTCTGGATTTTTTCCCTGCAGTCACCGCGCTAGATCATGGCGCGGCCCCCCTCTTCCAAGGCCTTCCGTCTCTCGGCGGAGGAGAGTCAGTTGGAACAACTCCACGCGGAAAATCTCCGTCAGCAGCAGGAGTTGCGAAAAAAACTCATTCGGATTCCGGCCCAGATTGCCGCCCAGAAGGAGCAAAAGCGCAGGGAAGACCGTGAGCGCGCGGAGAGCGCCGGCCGGGCGATTTCTTCGGGCAGGGGACGGGGCAGATCAAAGCGTTCCCAGGAAAAAGGCCGTTCCTACGAACTGCCTTCGCGCGTTCTCTTTTCCGTGCAGATCAAAACCGCCATCCTGCTCACTGCCCTTGCGGGCATTTTTTTTCTCCTCTGGCACGCCGTCCCCTCGAAGTGAGGGGAGAGCACGAAAGATTTGCAGCCCGTGATGCCCTGATCTATTCCTAGGGAGATGTCATCCGCAAGCGGGCCAGCCGACCCTTCACGAACCGAATATCTTCGCGCCCTCCGGATCATGCTTTTGGCCCGGGTTCTCGAGGAAAAACTCGCCAGCCTCTATCGCGCGGGAGCGATCAAGGGCGGGGTATTTCTCGGGCGCGGCCAGGAAGCCCTTAGTGTTTCGGTCGGCATCCATCTGCGCAAAGGCGATATTTTTGCCCCACTCATCCGCGATCAGGCCGGGCGCATGGCCTTTGGGGATACTGTCCTCGACACCTTGCGGACGTATCTTGGTTCCTCGCTTGGCTCGATGCGGGGCCGCGACGGCAACATTCATCGGGGCCGCCCTCGCGAGGGGTATTACGCCATGATCAGTCACCTTGGGGCGATGATCCCGGCGGTCTGCGGCGCGTTGATGGCCCGCCGCATGCGCGGGGAAACCGGTGTCGTCGGTGCGACCTGTATTGGGGACGGAGGCACTTCCACCGGGGCTTTTCACGAGGGACTCAACGTCGCGGCGGTCGAGAAGCTTCCGCTCGTTCTGGTCATCGCCAACAATCAATACGCCTACTCCACCCCTTCCGGACGTCAGTTTGCCTGCAAGGATCTGATGGATAAGGCGGTCGGTTACGGCGTGGCCTCGCATCGCGTGGATGGCACCGATTTGTCCGAATGCCTGCGGGTTCTTGGGCAGGCGGTTTGTGCGGCGCGTCAGGGGGGCGGTCCGCAGATGATTGTCGGTAATTTGTTGCGACTGGTCGGCCACGGCGAGCACGACGATGCCAGTTACATTGACCCCGCGCTGAAGGCCGCCCCTGTGGGCCGGGACTGCCTGAAAGTCGGAGAAAATTTTGCCATGGAAAAGGGTTGGGCCACGGCGGAGGAAATCGCGGAGTGGCGGGCCGAAGCAAAAAAAGACGTGGATGCCACCGCGGCCAAGGTCCAGCGCGAAGCGTCCCCTGATCCGGCGGAGGAAGAATGGACGGCCCTTTCCGATCCCCGGCTGATCGATTATTTTATCGAGGCATGATTACCTATCTCCAAGCCATCACCGCCGCGCTGGACAAAGCGTTGGCCGATGATCCCCGCGTTTTTCTTTACGGACAGGATATCGGGGCCTTTGGCGGTGCCTTCAAGGTGACGAAAAACCTGGCGCAAAAATTTCCCGGACGCGTATTGGATGCGCCGCTGAGTGAGGATGCCATTGTCGGCGTTGCCATCGGTGCGGCCATCGAGGGCATGCGTCCCGTGGTCGAAATGCAGTTCGCGGATTTTTCGACCTGCGGCTTCAACCAGATCGTCAATCACGCGGCGACGCTTTTTTACCGCACCGGAGTTCCTTGTCCCATCGTGGTGCGTTTGCCCTCTGGAGGAACCGCTGGCAGCGGTCCTTTCCACAGTCAGAGCATGGAGGCTCTCTACGCCCACTATCCGGGCCTCATCGTCATGACGCCCGGCACGGTCGAGGACGCGTACAGCATGATGCGGGATGCCATTGCCCTCGATGACCCGGTGATCTTTTGCGAACACAAATTTCTTTACAACCATCTCAAGGCCGAGAAGTTGCCGGAAGAAAGCCCTCCTGTGGGCAAGGCCCGTCTCGCGCGCCACGGCCGCGATGCGACCATCGTCACCTATAGCGCGATGGTGCATGAATCCCTGGCGGCGGCGGAGGAACTGACCGGGGATGGCTACGAAATCGAAATTGTGGATCTGCGCACGGTGAAACCTTTGGACACCGATACGGTTCTCGCCTCCGTCGCCCGCACCGGACGGCTCTTGTGTGTGAGTGAAGAATGGCCTTGGGGCGGCGTCTCAGCGGAAGTCATCGCCCGCGTGACCTCCGAGGGCTTCGGTTTGCTCGATGCCCCTCCGCAAAGACTTAATGCCAGGGACACCCCCGTGCCTTATCATCCCGACCTGTGGACGGCCCATCGTCCCACCGCGAGTGCCATTGCCTCGGCCACCCGACGGCTTTTGGAAATGTGAACGTGCAATTGAAAATTGAAAATTGAAAATCCCATGGCCCAGGTTCCGCTCTTGATGCCCCAGCTCGGTGAGTCCATCGCCGAGGCCACCATTGTCAAAATCCTTTTCAAGGAGGGCGATGCCATTGAGGCCGACAAAGACATTCTCGAAGTCGAAACGAACAAGGCGGTGATGGGGGTTACCGCCCCCTGCTCGGGAACACTTTGTCAACTCAATGCCCAGGAGGCCGAGAGTTATCCGGTGGGAGCCATTCTCGGGTACATTGAAGTGAGCGAAGAGGAGGCCCGCCGTCTTGGCCTGGACGACGAATCTCCGGCCAAGGATGAACCACGCGCGAAAAAGGAGAAGCGTCCGGCGCGGCGCGGCGCGCCTCAGCAAGTCGAGCCGACGGTGCGGGGACTGCCCGTGCCCGCCCATGCGGCGGGTGCCAGCTATCTCTCTCCCCGCATGAAAGCGCGCATGACCGAACTGGGTCTTCATGCCGCCGATCTCTCCGGCATCGCCGGCAGCGGCGCAGGTGGTCGCGCAACCATCGAAGATCTGGAAAAATTTCTTGAGGACATCGAGCGCAACCGCATCACGCCGGCCTCGTCCATGCGCGTGGCCGTGGCCGATGCCATGCGCCGCAGCGCCACCCGGCCCCTGGCCACCGTGGTCCTGCCCGTGCGGCTGGATAACATGCTGGCACATCGCAAAACCTGCGCGCCGCACAAAGCCGGTCCGGCTCTTTATGTCCTGCGCGCACTGGCCATCGCCCTCTCGGAAAATAGCGCGCCGGCGGGGCGGCTGATCGGCGACCGCATCATCCATCCGCGTTCGATTGACATCGGGTTCGCCGTCGAGGCCGAGGACGGCGTGCTGGTTCCCGTCATCCGTAATGCCGACCAGGTTCCTTTGGCGGATTTGATTGATCGCTACAACCGCCTGGTCGAACTGGCCAGACTGCGCCGCCTGCCCGTCGGGGACATGGGCGGTTCGATCGCCACCGTGACGAATTACGGAGTTTTCGGCCTGACCATTGCGACGCCAATTCCCCTGCCCGAGCAAACCCTGTTGGTGGGTATGGGGGCTGGGCAGATCGTGCCGCATTGGGATCCGGCCAAGAAGGAATTCGGGCCGATCACCGAGGCGGCGTTCACCCTCAGCTTCGATCATCGGGTGTTGGACGGCGGCGCGGCTGGACGGCTGCTGAAACGGGTCTCCGAACTGCTCAATAATCCCGCCGAACTTTGAGGCTTGGACTTCAAGCCGCTTGGGCGTCTCTCGCCAAAGGGCTTTGAACTTGACAAGCTTTTAGCACGACGTGAGAGCTACATCATGTTACTCCAGATGAAGTTTTCGAGGAGGGCCCCCGGCTTTGAAGGATTAGTCCGCCTGGGCTCCGCTTTATTATTTCTGATGTCACTCGCCCTTCCCGCGTCAGCCGGAGAAGGCGCTTCTCCCGCCAGAATCATCGTCGCCTTCCAGAAAATGGCGAGCCCGGCCGAAATCCAGGCCCTTGAACGCCGCTATGAGTTGAAAATGATCAGCGATTTGCCTGCGGCCAATTCCAGAGTCTATCTTTTGACCGGCTCAAAAAACCTCGCGGAAACCTTGAAGGCGATTTCCGCTGAACCCATTGCAAGATATGCTGAGATTGACCAGAAAGTTTCCATTAACTAAGCCTATGAAAACCCGGACCCGCTCCATCGGACGAAAAACTTATCCGGGTTGTCGGGCGATCCTTGGCGTGATTCTTGTCTTTCTCTGCGGTGTTTTTCCAGCGGTCGCCGCCGATCAACAGCCTTCTTTCGCCAACCCTTCGCAATCCGGAGGGCCGCGCCTCAATGGCCATCCGGTGAATCCCACGCGGCTGCTGGCCAAGCTGGTCTCGGAAGACAAGCTCCATGCCCTCGATGTTGTTAGTAAGAATCCGGCAATTGCTTTTGCCGCAAAAATGGCCGATGCGGTCGTGCCTTTTCCGAACATCAAATCACTGGTCCTGATCGAACTGAATGCTGCGGGCTCCATGTTGCTAACTGACAAGGACGGAAAAGTGAGCGCGGCCTCGGCCGGCTCGCCGGAACAAACGCGCCTGCTCAAACAACGCATCAAACAATTCACCGACACCGGACTCTACGAATACGTGGAGCCGGATTACATCTATCATGCCAGCGCCACTCCGACGGACACAGCTTTTACCGGCGGCACGCTCTGGGGTTTGCGCAACACAGGCCAGTCGGGTGGAGTGTCCGGCGCGGATATTGAGGCGGTGACTGCCTGGGACCAGACCACCGGTTCCGCTAATGTCGTCGTCGCGATCATTGACACCGGCGTGCGCTACACCCACCAGGATCTGGCTGCCAACATGTGGACGAATCCTAACGAGATTGCTGGCAATAATGTTGATGACGACCGCAACGGTTATGTGGATGACATCCGGGGGATCAATGCCATCACCAACACCGGAAATCCGATGGACGACAACAGCCACGGCACCCATTGCGCGGGCACCATTGGCGGCGTGGCCAATAACTCAGGGCCAATCGCCGGCGTGGCCTGGAATGTGAAGATCATGGCATTGAAGTTTCTCAATTCCGCTGGCAGCGGATCTTCCAGCGACGCCATCAAGTGTATTGATTATGCCATTTCCAAAGGGGCGAGAATCATGAGCAATAGCTGGGGCGGCGGCGGATACAGCCAGGCGCTCTACGATGCGATTGAGCGTGCCAAGGTGTCGGGGGTCCTCTTTGTGGCCGCCGCCGGTAACGGAGGTGCGAATAACGATAGCAACCCCGCTTACCCCGCCAGTTATGCAAATACGAACATCATCGCGGTGGCGGCTTTGGATCGGGGAGACCTTCTCGCCAGTTTTTCCTGCTATGGAGCCACCAGTGTGGATCTCGGCGCTCCGGGCGTGTCCATTTATTCGAGCGTTTCCACTAGCGATTCAGCGTACGCGAGCTACGACGGAACCAGTATGGCAACCCCTTATGTCAGCGGTGTGGCCGCGCTTGTGCTGGCGAAGTATCCTTTGATTTCCCTTACGGATTTTCGCAACCGCATCGTCAATAACACGCGTCCGGTTCCCAGCCTCAATGGCAAGGTGGCCAGCGGCGGCGCGGTGAGTGCCAATCGCGCGCTGGGAGCCTCCACCGGCGGAGACATGAGTGTGAGCGTCTCGACCCGGCCCGCGCCTTTGCGCAACGGCCAGCAGGGCGCGATTCTGGCCACGGTGACCAAGTCCGGGGCCGCTCTCACCGCCGCCACGGTCACCGGCACGTTCCAAAGCCAGAGCCTCACCTTCGGTGACAACGGGGTTTCTCCGGATGAAGTCGCCAATGACGGGGTTTATACGACCAATACCAATGTGCCGGGCACGGCGGGCAGCTACCCGCTCGCGCTTTCCGCCACCCATCCCGCCGCCACGGCTTTTACGGGCACATTTTTCATTCCGGTGGCCGCTCCCGGCCCCGTCAATGACGACTTTGCCGCAGCGACCGTCATCCCTCAGCAGACCACCCAGGTCAGCGGGACAAACACAGGTGCCACCGCGCAAACCGGCGAACCTGCCCACGTCGGAACCACTGCCGCCCGTGTCTCCGTCTGGTGGAAATGGACGCCCGCGCTGAGCGCGTCGGCCACTATCACCACCAGTAACAGCAATTTCGACACGGTTCTGGCCGTTTACTCCGGAACCGACTTTGGCAGCTTCGTCCGGGTGGCTTCCAACGATGATGCGGGAAGCTCGATGCAAAGCTCGGTGACGTTCAACGCCATCGGCGGAACGGGCTATTACCTTGCGGTGGACGGATACAACGGGGCCACGGGAAACATCGTGCTCAATGTGCCAGCCGGAGGGACTTTGCCTTCTTCTCCGCCCGTGTTCAGCCGGAACCCGCTGAACCAATCCGTTCCTCAAGGCCAGACGGCAACGTTCACCGTGACGGTGACGGGTTCACCCACGCCCACACTCTATTGGAGAAAGAACGGCCAGGTGCTGGCCGACGGAGGACAGGTGAGCGGCTCCAGCACGGAAACCCTTCAGATCACCGGTGTGTTGCCGGCCGACTCGGCTTCCTACGATTGCGTGGCCACCAACGCCGCCGGCGTCGCCACCAGTGCCGCCGCCTATCTCACGGTGGAATCCGTCAATCCGCCTCCCGCCAACGACAACTTCGTTAACCGCCTGCCGGTTTCTTCCAACACTCCCGCCGCCGGCAGTAACGACCGCGCCACTTTGGAAACCGGCGAGCCGAATCATGCCGCTGTCTCCGGCGGCCACTCCGTCTGGTGGACTTGGACGGCGACGGCGGCCGGTCAGGTTGATATTGATACCTCAGGCAGCACTTACGACACCACTCTCGGCGTTTATCGCGGAACGGCGGTTAATGCCCTTACCCAAGTCGCAGCCAATGATGACAGCCAGGGAGCCCGGCAAAGCAAGGTTACTTTCACCGGGACGGCCGGCACCGCCTATCAGATTGCAGTGGATGGCAACGCGCTGGCCACGGGTATCATCCAGCTTCTCGTTACGACAGCCGGGCCTGTTTTGTCTGTAACACCCGCGACCACTTCCGTCGCAAGGAGCAAAGGCCAGGCCACCCTCACCGTGAGCAACACCGGCACAGGAACCATGAGATACTCGGCCAGTGTTTCCGCAGGCGCGAGCTGGCTGAAAATCACATCAGGGGGAACCGGGGGGAACAGCGGAGTCTTGACGGTTTCCATCACCGCGAATACGGGCACCCAGCGCACGGGGAAAGTAACCGTGACCGCCAATGGGGCAAGCGGAAGCCCTAAGACGGTGGCGATCACGCAAGCCGGCAGGTAACGACTGCTGCCGTTGCCGAACGTCCACGGCGGAGAAAGTCCGAGTGAGGTCAATCCGCCGGCAGCGTGCTGCGCAGGAGCGTAGTGTTCTCCGCCGTGGCCGCGAGGACCGCTTCGCTGAGACAGGCCGGAACGAGAAAAAAGTCGCCCGGGTTGAAGCGTGCTCCCGCGCACTCGGCCCCACCGGAGAGGATATTGTAAATGGCGAACTTGTTTCCGGAGCAGGCTGGCATTGGCGTGTTGAGGGAAAGTTTTTCCACTTTAAAATAGGGGCATTCCGCCAGCGTGCCTTCTTTGATCTGTCGGGTGGAAGGTTCGAAATCGTGGAAGTCCGTTGAGGCGAGCGATTCCTCGATGTGGAGTTTGCGCGGCCGGCCGTCGAGGCCGGTGCGGTTCCAGTCGAAAACGCGGTAGGTCGTATCGCTGTTCTGCTGAACTTCGACAATGACGTTGCCTGCGCCGATGGCGTGGAGGCGTCCGCTGGGGATGAA
>Ga0114978_10001012_pt1 | contig 23620 bp, 14 predicted proteins | sample S_140212_EF_Meta_FD_87027 | JGI IMG/M metagenome (GOLD analysis project Ga0114978, IMG submission 87027) | Freshwater microbial communities from Lake Simoncouche, Canada to study carbon cycling - S_140212_EF_MetaG | ecosystem: Environmental > Aquatic > Freshwater > Lake | place: Lake...
AAAGATCTCGAGGCCCTAAAGGACCACGTGACTCGAACCTACCTTGTCAGGCACAATGAGCAGACCAAGGTCAGCGACCTCACCGAAGGATACTTCAATTAAGATGAAACCTCCCGTACAGAACATCCGAGTTAGCCAACGCGGCAAGGAAGCGCTACAACGCCTCAAGAACCGGACAGGCATACCTAACTGGAATGTCCTTTGCCGCTGGGCCGTCAGCGCCTCCCTGGGCATGGACACTCCCCCGCCCCGCTGGATCGCCCAGGAGGAAAGCAATATCGACATGGACTGGAAGACCTTCGCCGGCGACCAGGCCGACATCCTGTCGGCACTCATTTACCAATCAGCTGAGAAGCATGGTGAGTCTAAGCCCGAAGCGCTGCCCACGTTCTTCCGTGCCCATCTGGAACGCGGTATCAACGCGATTCAGAATGTGCGAAAACTGAGCGATATTGCCCAGCTAGCGAAGTGACGATCAAATCTTTAGATCTTCAGGCGGGGACGATGAGCCATCATCACTGAGTTCCATCAGTTTCTGTGCGAACTCCAATGTCTTATATTCAAACAAAGCCTCCGTCCTAAGAAGATCTAAGCCTGCATTCGCATACTCGGATAATGTCTCAACCCTCTCTAGGTCACATTCTTCCGTAGCATTCAAACAGTCTGATTTACCAGTACGTGCAAGCGAAAGAAGGTAGATGTAGCCAGGCCAATCCGGACAACCCTTGAAGGTGTCTTGATCTATGCTCTTTCCGCTCGATGCGTCATCCATGCCATTCGCATCAACCAGGGGGCGTAGCTCACCAAGATGATAACCGATGGCAGAGGCGAAAATCAAGAGCTCCCAGATTTCCGAGAAATACTTCATTTTCTCTTTATCCTTATCGGCCCCATCCTTGTCGCGTACAAGACGCAAGACGACTTCACTCTGGGTCTCTGACCTTGGTATTCTTTTAGCGCGCATGTTATTAAGAGATTTTACGGATTTCGGACCACTCGTAAGAAGAGCCTTCGTCCAGTTGCATAATTGAGTGGTCTACGCCTTGGATGCGAATTGACCTGACACCCTCATGAGGAAGTTTGCGATAGTGATGAACAAGCACATATCTGTGCCCGACGATTCCCGGAGAAGTCTCCAGTCCTTTCTCAAAATCCGCATCGTAGTGATCGGAATTAAGCATGGCGACGACCTGAGTGGCCAATGCGCCAAGCTGGGGGGCGAAGCGACGCTTAGCTGCAGGATCTAGGTTGGCGAACGGAGCATCCATCACCATTGGATAGATATCACCAGAGACTTCGGCCATATAACCCGTGGTACCTTCGGCTCGTTGTTGGGCGTAACGAACCAGGCTAGAAATGAAAGCGAGTGAAAGACACTGTCGCTTACCGGTATTGGCGTTGTCCTCTCGCCAAACACCATCCGTAACCTCAGTATCCAGAGAAACATTGATTTTTATTTCGAGTGGGAATTTCGACTTGGCGGTAAACTCTGGAATTACTCGTACCTGGCCTGAAATCTCAACCATCTTGGAGAAACTCTCGTTCACCATTCTCTGCAAGTCAGGAGCTAATCGATACAAGTCAGCCTTCAAGGCTGCATCCAAGTCAGTGATTGCCTCCTCTACTATGGATACGCGTTCTGCCGCATAGCTGTTTGATGACGAGCGCTTAAGCGCCTCCTTGATAAGCCTATCTAGATCAGCGATATCAGCCTCAAGTTTTTCTGCTTCACGGTCAGCTGTCATGACCGCCCACTCAAATCTCTTAAGTTTACCTTCGGCCTCGGCCTTGTTTTTCTCAATATTATCCACATCAGGGTCACCGAGTTCCTCAAGCTGAGCGGTAATCTTGTCCTTCTTGACCTTAAGCTTGGTAATTTCGGCTTTCTTCGTGACGCAGATGTCGATCAGGTTTGAGAACTCAGTCCTCGTCCTAGAAATTGCAGTGCTGATCGAGCCGATAGTTCGCTCGAGGCTGGCTGCTGCGTCATGGAATTTAGCATCCTTGGCTACATCGAGCAGGCGAGCCACGGAGTCGTGCTCAGGTGAGCCAGGGATAAGGCATCCACCACAAATACATTTTTGGGCCTCGATAAGCTCCTTGATGAAATCCGTCATTATTGGTGCCGGGATTTTTCTCTCACTCCTCAGTTTCTTGGTAATTTCGACGCCATCAGCGACAAGCTTGGTGCAGAAAAGAACGTACCCTTTCTCCGAAATAAGCGTCCGGAGGGATGATTCGGCATAACTATAGCCCTTCTGCGCGTCAACCAGCGCAGCATCTGCAGATTCACGCTCTTCCTGAAGCTTCCTGGCATTCTCCTTGCGCTTCAGGTCTTCGGCGTAGGCCTTAACAAGTTCAGATAAAGCATCGCGCTCAATGATGCCTTGGACCTTCTTGTCCAGGATTTCGCGCAGTCTAGCATCAATGCCATCACGCTCTTCCTTTAGCTTCTTTTCGTCGCCGGTAGAAGAATCCCTGTCTTCCTTCCTTAGAGCAGGCATTGTCGCGCACAAAGCCGAGATAGCAGTTCTCACATAATTTAACCCCAGGAGCGTCAGGACGGATTCACCCATAGCATCATTCTGCCCCTTCGTAGCAAGTTTGTTGATACCTTCGCCATCGAAAAACAATAGGTCGTATACCGGAAGAGGTATGATGGAATCCACATATGTCTGTGCGTTGTCGCCTTCGTAAATATGAGTGTCACCCGTAAGGACACTGGTTACAGTAATAGTGAGGTGGCCATCATGGTCATCTTTCACGGTCGAGAGTTGCTGCACCTTCGTGATGACACGCTTTAATTCCACCGAATCATCACCGTGTTCAAAATGTAGCTGAACTTCTGCAGAAGGCCGCTCTCCAAATTCAAAGACATGCAGGTTGATGATATCACGAGGGCCGGTGAAACGGTCGGAGACACCCTTAGAACCATTTAGACACCAGCGAAAAGCGTTAAGGAGGGTCGTCTTACCATGTCCCATCTCCCCATGAACGATAGTCAAAGCACCACGGGAAGAGCCAGAGGAGCGAGGCGACGATATCTCGAGCTCTTGTTCACCCCGGAACTGGCGGAAGTTCTTTAACTTGATGAGTTTGAGCTTCATATTATCGTTTGGGAATAAGGCGCTTGATGATGTTCATGGCGCTTCCGGAAGAGCTGGCCTTACCCTCATCCAGCATGTTCCCCTTTTGGGCCCTGAGGACCTCCTGAATCAACTTGTTTTTTAGATCACTCCGAGACAACTGCGTATCCTTGGGCTGCTCTTTTTTACTCATATTATTTATAAATCCAATAAATCGTACTCTTTGCGAAGGTCAAGGAGCTTGGCGGACTCGGCATTGCCGTTGTCGGCGCATGCACAGAACTCGATGATTCGGCGAAGCTCCCTGGAGAAGAGAGAACGCTCCCACCTCCACCCGGAAGGCCCGAATTGGTCACCGAAAGGGGGCGGTACGACGAAGAAGTCGTAAATGGTAGCCTTGGTCTTACCGCTCTCGGGCGAGGGCCGGAGGATTCGGCCACGCCGCTGGATCGACTGCCTGGGATTTGTCGAGCTGGCCAAGATAAACGCGGTGCTCAGGGAAGGTACGTCGATTCCTTCGTCAAGGCACCTTATGGCAACTAGACCGTCCAAAGTGCCGGACCTGATTGACCTCAAGAGCGCGTCCCTAGCATCGGTACTCTCGTTCGAGGTAAATGCACTGACCTTCAATCCGGAATCACCAAGAGCCTTGATTACGTTCTTGAGCTGCTTGCCTTCATGGACATGCCCCTCGGATTCAGTCGTTCCGTCGCTGCAGTAGAAAAGAGCGGCCCGTGGCTTAGATACGGATACGAGATCCTTAAGAGCCGCGATTTTATTCGCAGCAGCACCGGTTATGCGGGCGCGTTCGATTAATAGTGTCTGCACCGCATCACTCATTTCTACATCTCCTCCGAATGCGTATTTTGCTAATTTCTTCGTGATTTCTGCATAATCTGCAGCTTCCTCATCGGTAAGGGTGATTCCTACCGGATAATAATCATAGTGGGTAAGAAAACCCTCCTCGATGGCCCGGGAAAGGGGGAACTCAAAAACGGTCTTTCCGAAATACTCCTCAAGAAAGCGTGTCCCATCTTCATCATGAGCCCTCACAGGTGTGGCCGAAAGACCTAACCTAAGCTGAGCGGAGGCAGGTAAAGCCACTTTCATTTTTCCTGCTCCCAGATTATGGACCTCGTCGCCGATGATGAATAGGCGCAAGCCCTTGGACCTAGCTATGATCGACTGAAATACGTCCGAACGGAAGCTGTCGTTGGTAACGCAGCTCACAACCACATCTTTAACACGGTCCCTCAGACCGACCAGGGCGGACTCAAGCATCGGTGCCCAATCAGACGAACTGCCATAGCATCCGATCGGACTTACACCCCAATTGATGATATCGCCCTCCCACTGCTTACATAGGTTTACGTAAGGGCAGATAACGATTATCCACAGACGGTCGTTATCCTTATCTTTACTCGAAATGTGCTGTGCGATGAGTAAAGCCGTCTTCGTCTTTCCGGTGCCAGTCGCCATGGCGAGAATCCCCTTCCCGTTGTTGGCACGCCACTCCTTGAGGGCGTCGTGCTGGTATTGCCTGGGTTGGAAATTTTCCGCAGGAATTTTGAGACGCCTATCCAGCCACTGAGGCTCGACGCCGAATTCATCAGGATTGAAGCCAGCCGCAACCCAAACAGGAGCGCCTTGGGTGCCCTTATACTTCTTGAAAAGCTCGTCGCTAGCCTTGGTGAAGTCGATGACCTCAACCCCGGGAACATTCCCTTCCCAAATATCCTTAAACTCCTGAATCTTGTCGGCGGTTCTTTCCGGATCTTTCCACGAACCATAACAGTCAAGAGACTCGTGGTTATTGACCAGGCCGCCAGCTGTCTCATTCACGGAACCCGTGAAAGCTACGACGTTACTGCCGTCACTGAAGATGCCGATTTTTTCGTGGTAGAGTCCGTGACCGACCTTGGGATATGCCAGACGAATCTCTAGCATACCCTCAGAGACCATCCAGGCCAGCGCTGACATGCAGTCTGACTCCACCTTCGAAACCACGTCCTGCATGGACCTGGCCGCGACGCGTTTGAACAAATCGATCTTATCGGCATCAGGCTTCCTCAGCGAAGCGATGTCTCCGTCATCCATCGCCGGAGATGCAACCAACCGCATCTTACCTTTGTTGTTCAAAATCATATGCACCACGCCACGCGCGGCGAGGCTGAGGCTGGCACTAGTAAAATATCCGACAGCACGGTCGTAAGTGACAGACTCCTTGAGGCACGGCACAAGGAATTCCGAAACTATCTTATTCCTGCCGGAGCGATAAGATCGCTTAAGGTCATGACGCAGATTATCGAGGCCCACTGGTTATACTCTCCAGATTTTTGCGGCATGACTGCTTAGCTCGATCACTCTCGACCGAATTTCAGCCGCCTTGACCAATGAACCCTGAGCCACGCTTCGGTTAACAGGCGTGTCAATCGGCCTTCCAGAGGAAGGCTGAACCACTTTGATATTACCGATCATCCTTACACCCTGAGCATATTGAACAACATCCGAATACCCCATCCTTAGGTACTCGGGGCGTGAGGGCTCAGCATATACAGGTGAAAGGAAATCTAAATCAACTTCAGAGGTATCGACGTCTTCGCGATACAGTAAGTCAGGACCACGTTGCATGCCGGCACCCAGACGAATAAAGAAGGCCTTCCACTTACGGCTGCCTGGTTCGATGGAGGTATGTAGCAGACTCGTGATGAAAACGTCATCAGGAGGAATCTGATGGGAAGCGTCTGAGAAGAAGTGTCTTACGCCGTTCTCAATCTGCAACGGGTCCGCTCCGAAGGCGTCTTTTCCAAGAAGTATCGCTAGTTCCGAAAACGACTTGTCGATCGAGTTGGTGGTCTGCCCGCAGATAGACATACGAACAAAAACAGATTCTAGCACGAAACTGACCCGCTTGATGGCCTCACCTAGCTTGGCACCGCTCAGAGTACGACTGGAAGCCAACGCCATTAGCGGCACTCTATGCATGAGAGCCGAGAAACTGTGGAGCACTGAAAGGCAGGAGAAGTACCCCTTCTCCTCCTTCATCGCCGCATAGATATTCGCGGCACCCATCAGTTCTGAAGATTCGCGCAACAGGCCAGCCTCGCCCTCAGATTTAACGACGACGCGCAGACGTTCGCTGTAGGCGTCGAAAAGCCGGCTCTTCACCACCATGCCATACCGGCTTAACCAGTATGAGCGAAGGAACCTAACACGTTCTGAGTTCGTATCGATAACCTCATCAATCGAGTCGTCGTACTCCTCCCAGGCTCTCTTCACCTTGTCCTTCACGGATGAGGAGAACTTGTTGGCGTTCATATAGTATGAGCTCCTGATAAGCTCATCCATCTCGAGCTTCATACCCAAGGCGTTCAAGGCCTCAAAAATCCGAATACCATCCGTCTGAGCGGCGGCATGAATGCGGACAAGGGTGACCTGGTCGAGCAGCACCGAAAGAAGCTGGGCATAGGCAGTGTTGACTTCGATGCCTCGAGAAGAACAAGCAGCCTGGACTGCTTCCTGAACCATCTCCCCCACGATGACATAGGCCGAATAAATATTTTTATCCTTAACGAAATCTCGTGCATTGATGACGTCGGTAGGCCGTACCGGTTCCGGGTCGGTAAGCACGCGGAGCACGCCCTTGGGAACCTCTGAAACAATCTCCTCGAACAACGCCTTGTCCTCCGCCTTGCGATGAAGCAGTTTGGGAACCCTCCCCTCGGCACGCCAAAGCAAACGGAAGGCATCCTGTGCCGCCGTGTTGCCTTTATCAAAAGTAAGGAGCCTGCCCGCCACCACTGAAACCATGATAGATAGCGTGGTCAGACGTTGTTGCCCATCGACAACCTCATCACACCCATCGTCACCGGGGCAAAAGACAATAGATCCTAGGAACGCTGACTGTCCCTCGTTCTGTCCGAAAAAGACAAGGATATCAGAGAAGACTTCATCGATTTGCTTCGCCTGCCACTTGTACTCGCGCTGGTACCAAGGCACGTTGATACCCTTGGTATCTCCTAAGATACTGCGAAGAGATTGAGCAGAAGCTTCAATTGACATAGATTAGGGGAATTCCTTGTTGATATCATCCGCAAGGCTAGCCGTACGCCGGCTGATCACATCGTATGTCCAAACAGGATGCGCACCTGGGATCATGGACATCATCAAGAGAGGCGAGTTGGAAATGAGTGCTTTAATCTCATCATAGCCGGCAGAATCACCAATAGATTTAGCCGGTACAAGAACTAGGTTTCCAAATTTACATGCATTAGTGGCGGCCTCACCTTCACGTTGATGATTCGAAGACAAATACTGCCTCCACGTAGGAGTTAGATCTTCTGGAAGGACCTGGACCACCTGAAGTGAAGCCAAGCTTTCAGGCTGGACCAAAGGAGCCTTGAAACGATTGGCGAGCCGGTTACTCAGCTCAATCATCACAAACTTGAACATCTTCCGAGAGGACGGCTGAATCTTACGATCCTTGATACCGGCCAGGAGTTCATCTTTGGTGGGGTAAATCTTTACGAAGACCTTATTCTTCTTTGCTACCAGATTATCCTTAAGCCAAGTCGAGGGGTTCGCCAAGAGTTCAGTAGAGTCGGCTACATAAGTGTCGACAAGGCGAACAAATGAATCCGCGAGCCGTCGACTAGAACCGCCAACTAGGTCAAATCTAACGAAGAAGTTAACGAGGGTGTCGGCGATGGATGCCACCTTTTCGTCCGCACCCTCTCGGGCTACGAACTCGAGCAGAAATGGGATTGGAGCATCGACTCCGAGGCGTCCAAATGACTGGAGCGAGGATACGGTAGAGTCAGACCATGCGCATGTCGTTGCGATTCCAGCGGGCAATACTGGAAGAATCGCAGAAGGAGTATGCGCCGGCCGGACCAATCGAAGAAAACGGAAAGAATAAGTAAGGATTTCGTCAAACTCCGCATCGGCAATGACCTGCCGACGTGGGTCAATCTTCGACGTATGGAAGACAAGCTCGATGAACTTCTTGAAAACGTTGCTAGCAGAAACCCCGGCGGAGCTTCCCATACTAGACGAAGCAGCCTTAATTCGGAGATAATACAGAATGAATGACTCGAGCTTACGCTCATAATCCTCAGAACCGAAAGCCTCGCGGAAAGCATCCTCCATCTTCTCCCAGCGTTTCTCGTAATATGACTCTGAATCCGCAGAGGGCTCGAACCCCTCGATTACCTTATTTCGGATTAAGTCATAGTCAGAGAGGCGCTCTCCGGCGTAATTGATGCTTTCAAAGATGGAGTTAACCCCAAGTTCTTCACGTACGATGCGCATCTGCACCACGTGCATCTTCTCTGCTCCTTCGAAGAAGCGCTTGATTCGGTCGATTACTCTCGGGTCCGAATCAGAAAATTTGACGGAAAAACCATCAGAGATGAGCTCCTCTAGAGTCTGACGCGCGATCTTATATCCATTCGTAATCGGAGAATCGGCTGCAGGCATATCTCCGTTCACGAGCTTGACATACGCCTCCCTGTCGTCCCTGGCAGGGCGCAGGCGCAAGGCATTCACCGAAATGAGCTTCCCGGGGGTAGCCTTATCCTTAAAAAGGATGAACTTTTCTCGTGTGCTTTGGACGAATTCCGCGACCTCATCCTTTTCGTCCTTAGCGCACGGGCCGACAATAGAGGCCTGAGCCACATCGCATGCAGCAAGGCAAATAAGCGAGAGGGTCGTCAAACGCTGCTGCCCATCGATAACATTATAGTAAGGCTCAACATCGACCCTGGACTCGGGCTTGGGCAAGCAAACGAGGAATCCAAAGAACTTGCCGCATGGCGCGTCTTCCAAGACGATATCGCCAATACTTTCGACGAATTTTACCAGCTTCCCATTGCAATCAGGGTCACCCTTCTTACCCCAAGTAAACGGGCGCTGATAAATGGGGATACGCAACTGAGAATCGCCGGAAAGGAGGTCTCCTAGCGTAGTCTCAAGGGCTTCGATGGGGGAATCGGAAGAAATACTGTCAGAAGAGGGAATCATGACCCAACCACCATGCCTAGGAAAACGCGGCATGCACGCAGAATTTCTTATTTAGCTTAAGAATTATATGTCCTAAACATTGCCAATAACGGCGGAGCAGGCATTCCAGAGCCATGAGCCATAAGACAGACCACCTGAACACCATACTCAACAAGATCAATGCCGCTGGGGGGTACTTTCTTCCCGCAATCCAGAGAAAGTTCGTGTGGTCCGACAAAAAGATAGTCGCACTGTTTGATTCCGTCATGCGGGGATACCCCATCGGTTCCTTATTGATTTGGAAAACACAGCTGAAGCTCAGCCAGAGGAGGTTCACTGAAATCTTCACGAAAGACATCGACCCCAAGACCCTATTCACGCCGGCCGACGAAATGGAAAAGCACCTCGTACTAGACGGGCAACAACGCCTCCAAGCCCTCCTCATCGGCACAAGAGGCACCTACCTAGGCAAGGTTCTTTGCTTTGATATACTCGCCAGCCCGAATGACCCAAAGCTCACAAACTCCGACCCTCCCCTGAGGTATAAGTTCGAATTCATCCACCCCAGTAGCGAGGGTTTCAATAACCGCATCACAGTTAAAGAAATGATGGGATTCACGCACTCCCATAAACTAAAGAAGTTCTGCATAAAAAAAATCGACGTTAGCGGAGTAAAGCTATCAGCGGCACAACTTGAACAGGTCGATGAATACTGCGCAACATTCGTTCAGTATTTCGCAGCTGACCAGCTCCTGAGCTACGTGCTGATAGACGCGGTGGTAGACAAAGATAAATTCACCGAAAGCGATATCGTCGAAATCTTCGTCAGGACGAACAACGGCGGAACCAAGCTCGAAAAATCTGAGCTTCTATTCGCACTCCTTAGCAGCGATTGGGATGATGCCGTATTCAAAATCAGAGACCTCCGCGAAGATCTCAGGAAGAACAAATTCGAGTTCCAACAAGACTTCATCCTTAAATTCTGCCTGCTCATTTTTGGGAAAAAGGCCGCATACAAGGTCGAGAAGTTCAGAGATCCGGAAATACTCAGAAACATCAAAGGCGAATGGGCCAAGATATCCGGAGCAATAACCAACGTAGTCGACTTCATGCCGCAATACACGCCTATCGACGATATCAAGCTTTTCACCTACAAGAACTCCGCCCTTCCGGTGATGTATTTCGCCCACAAATGGCCTGAAAAATGGAAAGTTGATAAGAACAAAAAAGAGGCGGCCTTATTCATCTCCCGAATAGCAACTTCATCAATATTTTCTGGATCTAAGGATACCCTGCTCGACCTGCTTTGTGATGAACTTGGAAAAGACCAAGACTTTGATGCCTATAAACTCCTGGCGATATGCGAGAAGCAGACTGGGAAATCCATCAAGTTCACCGAGGCGCAGCTCTTCACGAACAGCTATAAAAAGAAATCGAAGGTCCTATTCCTCATGCAGGCCATATTCACGGGACTTGATTTCAGACCTTCCAACCCACAAAATAAGAGGGATATCGACCATCTCGTACCTCAGTCGTTCCTCAAGAAGATTGAGGTAGAAAAGAGTGACATCGACCAGTTTGCGAACTTGGCGCCTCTGACCACCAAGGAAAATTCAGCAGACAAAAAGGCGCTGCCACTTCACGAATACCTCGCACTAATAGAAAAAGAATCGGCAGGCGCAAAGAAGCTTTTCATGGAGAATCATTTGATTCCGGAACCTCCCACGGAATGGACTAAAAAAAGCTATGCAGAATTCATAGAGGAGCGAAAGAAACTGCTCCTTGCCAAGGCCGCAGTGTCGGGCATACTGGACCAACAAGAAGCCATCCAAGTCCCTGGAGACACATCATCCGAAGATGAAGATGACGACGAGACATCAGATTCATGATACTGTCTGAGTCTGAATATTTATTCCGAGCGAGGGTAAATCGATCTTGCCAGAGCGCCTGATTTGGGATTGATCTTAGGGCGCAGGGACTACAGTCCCAGACCATGCCACCTTCTAAGAACAAAAAGACCCCTTCCCGCCCCATCAAGGCTGCCATAGATTTCGCCCAAAGGGTCATCGACAGCTTCAAGAAGCGGAAATCTGAACAATCCAAGGAGCCTAAGGCCGTCCTTAAGGCACCAAGCAAGCCCTACAGAGTGGTCGAGCTCTTTGCCGGCGTGGGTGGCTTCCGAATCGGGCTTGAAAGCGTCCTCAAGGGAAAAGCTTTCAAGGTCGTATGGAGCAACCAGTACGAACCCGGCAGCGCCAAGCAATGGGCATCGCGCGTCTACGAATACGCCTTCCGTAATGAAAAGGACTCGAAGCATTCCAATAAGCTTATCGAGGACGCAATCTCCTTAGGCGAAGTTCCTCCCCACGATGTGCTCGTAGGTGGCTTCCCCTGCCAAGACTACTCGGTAGCCAAGCCGAACAACCAGTCTCGCGGAATCGAAGGTAAAAAAGGCGTGCTCTGGTGGTCTATCTACGAAATCGCCAAGAAGCACGAACCCAAGTTCCTTATCCTTGAAAACGTAGACCGCTTGGTAAAATCGCCCGCCAAGCAGCATGGTAGGGATTTCTCCATCATGCTGAAGTGCTTGGCCGAGCTTGGCTACGTGGTCGAATGGCGGGTGATCAACGCCGCCGAATACGGCATGCCTCAGCGTCGACGCCGTGTCTTCATCGTCGCTTACAAGGCCAACGAAGAACTTGGGAAACTGAGAGCCAAGCAGTCGCCCGAGAATGTCCTCCTCAACGACGGAATCCTTGCTCGCGCCTTCCCCGTCCAGACGACCAAACCTGCAGTTGTCATCGAAGAGGCCGAGGAAGACTCCGAAGACGAATCCGAGAAGAAGACCCAACTAGAACTTTTCGAAAAGGCTAGCTGGAGCCCCGACCATACAATCATCGAGGGCGAACCCCACGAGCTGACTGAGAACTTCAACAAAGGAAACGTCAAACACGACCCTTTCAAGAGCGCGGGCCTGATGATTCCCACTAAATCAGGGAAACCGGAAGTATGGACGGCCAAGGTATACCCGAGCCATAAAGGTACGCGCATCAACCTCGGCGACCTGCTGTCCCAGCCTGAAGAGAAGATTCCCGCAGAGTTCATCATCGATGGCAAGTCGCTCAAATCCTGGGTTTACCAGAAGGGCAACAAGACCGAGACGCGAACCAACTATCTGACGACCTTCAGCCACATCCAGACCTTGTTCGAGAAAGCAGGCATCAAGGCGAAGCTGAGCAATTCCCAGAAACGAACCTGGGGGAAAGTACTTACCGAATACTGGAAGGAAAACCCCACGGCCGGCAAACCCGTCGCTCTTACTGACGAGGAAAGCGGCAAACAGGTCAACGTATCTTGGCAGCTCATCGCCGACACGCGCTTTGACTACGAATTCAAGGAAGGGCCACTTCCGATGCCCGACCCGCTCAATCGGCCATTCCGAACCATCATTACCTCGGAAGGAGGCTCCTCCCCTTCACGCTTCAAACACGTCATCTGCCGCGAATGTGCCAAGAACTGGGCCAAGAAGGGTAAAGTCCTCGACCATGATTGTGTGAAGGCCGGGAAATTACGACGCCTCACACCGGAGGAACTTGAGCAAGGAAACATGTTCGACGCGGGCCATACACGATTCTGCATGCTTGATGGCGAGATCACGGAAGTAGACCCCAAGCACCGCGCGTTCTTCATGGGGAACGCGCTTGTTGTCGGAATCGTCGGAAACATTGGCTCGGCCTTGGTTGGCGCGACGCCGTCTTCGTCTAAAAAAAAACTAGCTTCGCTTATATCCAGAAAAACGAAGTAGCGGAAAGCATCGAATCAGATGCGGAGAATCTAGAATTTCATTTCAGGAGGCCAGACTTCGTATCCACTTCCGCAACCAGCATTGTTGAATGGGCGAAATGGCTAAAGAGCAAGACACTCAAGCAAAGCTTCGATCTACTATCATGTAAAAATAAGGAAATAGTGGCTCGAGAAATAGAGGTGATTGCCGGAAAAATGAGGTCTAAAAAAAGAATTCCGATTATAAAGGAATTCAAAGGAGACAAGGGGACACTTGGGCAATTAATCGAACTGGTTCATTTTGGACTACGCAGGAACAGCAGAAGCGACTACGACCTCAGCGCGGCAAAAATTGAGCTTAAGTCGACGGGCTTAGAACTAGATCGCGCATCAGGTAAATGGTTAGCTAAGGAAAGGCTGACACTCTCACAGTTAAACTACCACGAGCTGGTTACATGTGATGGAACTTTGCATGAATTTGAGAGACTGGACCTACTTCGAAATATCCTTATTATTACGTTCAATTACGAGAAAAGGCCGCCATTCGTATTCATGAATGAATCTGAAGTCACAACTGAAGCCTTACTGTCTCTCAGGATAAGTGATGTGATTTTTTGGAGGCCCTCGAGACATCAGATGAATGATGCCTTTCAAGACTGGAAGTTAATCAAGGCTATGTGCGAATCGGGTTACGCACACCTTATCTCAGAAAGATACAGCAAGATAATAGGCACTGGGACAAGGGGACAAGGCGGCAGGAAAGGACATGGGGATGAAGATTTTTCGCCTCAAGGCGTAGAAGAGGCACAAGGCGTATATACATTCCAAAAAAAAGCCGAGGAACTTGGAGTGCCAAACGAGAAAACTATACAGGTGTCAAAAGACATACCAAAAAGAACTAGGAATCCCGGAAATTCAAAGACAGGGTATGCATTACCAAAAAATGGGTATAATTTTACGAAGCACGGGAAATACCCGTGTCAAAAACGTGCCTATTCTATCCCGGAGAGTAAGTTCAAAGACATCCTTGATGATTTGATGAACAGTGCGTAGTTCATACTAAGACTTTGTGGCGAAAAAGAGTTTACTAATCATTCAAAACCCGGGCTATGACCCAACCAACAGGGAATCTGTGTTGGGACATGCGCGTAAGCTCGAAGGCCGCACACTCAGGGAAGCCATCAACTCCCTAGTGCCGTCAATAGAACTAGGCGTCGTCATGGAAGAGACAGCTAAGTACAGCACAGGCAAGGCAAAGGGGAAGTTCGGCAACGCCATAGAAGCCGGCCACTTCTACTACCAGCCCAACTCCGAAAAAGAGCCGGACCTCGGATGGGCGGAGCTCAAATGCACTGGCCTTAAACGTGTTAAGTCCGGACGCAGCTCCAAGCTTACAGCCAAGGAACGTTTGGTCATCTGCATGATCAATTTTGGAGGCGTCCAGCGCGCCGATGTCCCTTCGCTGATTGACGAGAGTTTCGAGACCAGTCACGCCAAGAACAAGCTAGAGAGCCTAGTCCTTGTCTTCTACGAATATGCCAAGGATACGGCCGTTCTGGACCTCAAGGTCCTCTTGGTTGACCACTGGACCCCCAACGCATCAGAACTACGGATGATTCGCGACGACTGGGAAGTCATCCGGTCCTACGTGAACGACGGCAAGGCACACCTAATCAGCGAAGGACTCACCAACCTCCTAGGAGCCTGCACGAAGGGGGCCAAGGGAACGGACAGGGTTAAACAGGCCAAGAGCCCTGAGCAGGCCAAACCGCGGGCCTTTGCCCTAAAGCAGGCCTTCGTCACCCAAATCTACGAACGCCTGCTCAACCAGCGGATTGGCAAGGCGGCTGAGCCCGAAATGCACCTCGACGGCATGGAACTTTACCGGAAGGCCAAGGACAGGTTCGAAGACTTTGTCACCAAGCGCCTGAACAAGTACTCCGGAAGGACGACTGTGCAGATCTGCGACGAGCTAAGTATCACCGGTAAATTCGAGAGCAAAGACAGGCACGCCCGACGAATGCGGAAGTTCCTAAACAAAATCCTCTCCGGCAGCCAAGACCAGGAATCTGCCAACTTAGCGGAATTCAAGAACAGCGGCCTGCAGATCAAGACAGTGCGCCTAAAGGCCAACGGCATGCCGGCCGAGTCCGTCTCATTCCCCCACTTCAAGTACCACGAGCTGGCCGCCGAGGACGTCTGGGAAGACTCCGAGCTCTACGGTATGCTAACTAGCCGGTTCCTGTTCATCTTCCTCCGAGAGATGGGCAAAGGCAAAGACCCCGTATTCGAGAAGGCCGTCTTCCACTCGCTCTCCGAAGCCGACCTAGATGAGGCCGAGAAAGCGTGGAGGCTGGCCGTCGAGAAGGCCCGCGATCGAGTCTACGAGGAAATGCCCGGCCAGAAGGCCAACCGCGTCATCCATGTCCGTCCACACGACTCAAAGGCCCGCTACGGCAAAGACCCCTCCATCGAGAAGCACCGCTGCTTTTGGCTAAACAAAGAATATCTGAAAAATATCAACTAAGCTGAGGCCTAAAGCCGACGACCATATCAATATGACCAGGAGCACTAAGTAGAGAAAAAATAATACATGCCGCCAGCCGTGTCTGGGTAATCAGAAGAGATTAGGTCTCTTTAACTCCTAGAGTCTTGGTAGCTACAGTTGGGCCACCTTCCAGGCTAGCCTGCTAAGTAGCCAGTTCAGCCTCAGAGTCATGCAAATGAAGCCAAGACAGCCTGAAGCGGCTATTCTTGACACTAAAACTCTCTTGAATAAGGCTAGCCATGCATCTCCAGCAAGTAAAGCGACGTAAAAGCAGGCGGGCAAAGACTAGAGACTAAATCACGTATACATATGGCTCTGAAAAACCTGTTCAGCGATAGTGACCATCGGTTCGCTTACTTTCTTCACCTCGCAACCAAAAAAAAGGGGGTAAACCTTCAGAACACTGATTACGGGTGTGATTACAGCCTCATAGCTTTAAGCCGAAAAAATAAAAGAAACCGTGGAAGCTGGTCGCTAAAGGTAACTAATTTCGACGAGATAAGGGACGGCGGAAAGCATACGGGTAACGCCGAGAAGGTGTACCTAAGATTTAAAAAAGAGTGGGAGGCTAATCCTGATGAGTTTCTACAATCGGCCGGAGAAGAACTCGCGCCGATAAATTCACAGGCATCCGAACTATTCGAGAAACTTGGATTTCCAGCTAATAGCATCAACGCACAACCTTACCCAGAAGAACCAACCGAATTCTTCGAAGTAATTGGTGAGGGTGATATTAAAAAAGCGGCAAAAAAGCTGGACAAGAACCGCACGCCTGAGGGCTTCGATGAAGCCGTTCGATATGAAGTGGAAATCGATGGAAAATCATACCCTCCAAAGCCACTGATTGCCCTATCCTATGAAATTGCAACGGGTATTAGACTAACCGGTTCAGATTTTATCGGAGGCGCCGGCAGGCCATGTTTTAGACGCCTAGAGGCACTTGGGTATAAACCTAAGCTAATTGGGAATACCATTCTATCGAAATCAAATTCCAACGAGAATACTTTAATGAATACAACTACACGGCTCATCACTGCATTAGCCTCAAAACCATTCGTCATTCTTGCCGGGGGAACCGGTACTGGAAAAACGAAATGTGCCATCGAAGTGGCACGCAAGGTCTGCCGAAAGCAGCCCATCGGTGAGTCCGTAGACTACGAAGTCGTAGCCGTGGGCGCCGACTGGACCGACACCCGCCCTCTTCTCGGCTACGAGAACATCCTCGGGGCTAGCCCCAGTTACACGGTACCCAAAGCATTAGATCTCATCATCAGGGCTTCGCGAAATCCAGAACGCCCGTTTTTCCTCATCCTGGATGAAATGAATCTGTCTCACGTCGAAAGGTACTTCTCTGATTTCCTGAGCATCATGGAGTCCAAGAAAATCGATACGGAGGCCTCGACCATCAAGCTACACGCGAACAAGGATGGAATGCCTTCCACCGACGGGAACGTCGGTGGCAAGGTCGAACAACGTATCCAGTGGCCGGACAACCTGTTCGTCATCGGCACGGTCAACATCGACGAGACCACCCATATGTTCAGCCCCAAGGTGTTGGACCGCGCCCATGTGATTGTGTTCAAGCCAGATGAAACCCAGATTGCCAGCGGCCTAAAAGACAGCTGGGAGAAAACAGCTCATACGGAAGCAAATGATGAACTTAGAAAAGAAAGTGAGAAAGGCATATGGACTGAAGCCCTGTCCGGTATGCTTTTCAAAGAAAACAGAATCGAGAAGCTTCGTAAGTCGATCGAGTACCTCAGCAATGACAGGACAATCATCGAGAAGCGAATCATGGACGCATGGCGCACCTTAAGCAAAACACGTTTCAGTTTTTCACATCGAACAGCACAGGAAACTGCAGACTATATCTTTATCAGCCACAGACTACTAAAAGAAAACGCCGAATTACTGGGAGAGTCACCTAATCTAAACGACCTGATTGATTTTGCGTTCCTGCAGAAAATCCTGCCGAAACTAAATGGTTCAGCTGAAACACTTACGATCACAACCGAGGACGGAGGTAAAGAGACAACCGAAAACCTACTCCTACACCTGCAGAATAAGTTCCTTGCGACATCGGACGGCATGGGCGAGCTCTCAAAGTGTCGCGATAAACTTGGCTCCATGAAGTCCACCCTGGATAGAGAGCATTTCGTTAGCTTCATCCAGTGAAAGTAGCGGCTATAAAGCGTGTTTCTTGGTTTCTTTTTCGGGAAAACGAAAAGGCTAATTGGCATTTCATCGGGACCCCATCATCGGCAGGCGAATCCAGGAAAATCTGGTTAGAAAACAGCCACCTTAAAGATCATAGCCTTTTCTTTGTACCAGATGAATTCTCCGAGTCCGATGGACTGATAATTTCAGAAAGCCATGATAATGGAGAATTTTTACATGTTAAAGTAATCGGAAAATCCGCATCTCACTACGAAATCGACAGCACAAAATTAGCCTCGGAAGACGATGATTTTAGAAGATTCACGACCATACCGGCCGACGCTTTCGAAGATACTTTAGAACTTAGTGAACTGATCGAGCTTTCAAAAGTGATTCCAGGTTTAACATTTGAAGCCAGCACCTCAGATCCGACATTTTTCCTCATTAAGAAACGCGGCCTACCAGCCGATTCCGCACTTTACCTCGGAGCAACCAGTTATGTGGATAAGGGCGACTTCCAGTGGCCGAGCACTCAAGACGAATGGAAGAAAGTGCCGACTCCAAACGGAGAAACAGTGGATGTCTTTTCTCCAGCCCTGACAGGACCAGAACTCCAGATCGCCTTAGATTCCTCGAGTTTCCTCAGCAGTCTTAGACTGCTTGAAAATACCAAATACTCATGGGCACTCTTAAGCGGTACGGCCGGAAAACCTATCTCCGAAGCCAAGCCTCACGAGAAACTAAGCAATCTTACCTGGGGGTCGTCGAATAACAAAATCAGCCATGAAGGTAATTCGATCGGGACCTTTAATTTTAAGAACTTCCTAGGTTCCGCGGTAATTAGGTTGGACGGAGAAACGTACGTCCAAGTTGAATCAACTTCGCTTAAGATAGGTTACGAAGATGAATACCTTCGAATGCTTAAGGATCTCACGGATGAAGTCTTAGACCAGATTGTTGACAATGCTAGTATTACCTCTGCCCACCTGAAGGCTGGCTCTCCAGCCAACAAGGAGAATGCGTTCGGGAAGTATATCCTACTTAAAGCTGCGCTACCCTTGAACAGACTCAAAAGTAGCTGTGCGATTATCAAATCAAAAACGCATACCAACCTAATCTCTTCACACAAGTGGCTGCCCGCATCGGCCGCCAATGGACGCTATGCCATGCAAGATCCCATCTCGCGGATAAGGTGGGCAAACAGCGGATTAAGATGCCCGGGGAATCGTAGGCTTAAACCTGCTGAAGTTCTCGAAGACAAGCGCTTGGAGTCTGTCGACACCCCGCCAAACCAATTTACAAGGTTTGCCCTGCGTCAGTTCAAAGACGCCTGCGAGCAAATCCATAAAAAGGCGTCTCGCTATGGAAAAATTCACGCAGCGGACGCCAAGGCCTATGCCGAGGAATGCGGGAGACTGCTACGTCTTGCCCCGTTCAAGGAATGCGCCGACATCCGAACCATACCATTTGAAAGTCAAGTACTGCAGAAGCGCCCTGGTTATCGAGAGGTATTCCGGGCCTGGATTACAAGCAACCTCGGCCTGAGCATCAAGGAACTATCATCCCAAGGCCTACTTTCACCCGAGGCTGAAAACAGGGACGCGCCAAAGTTATACGAACTTTGGCTGATTTCCCACCTTAAGAACGCGCTAATGGAAATATCAAAGGATAAGAAAATGATCCACGAGGAACTTCCCTACGAGGACGAAGGTCAGATTAAAATCTTCAAAAGTACCAGCGACCCTCTCTGCATAGTTCGAAGCGGGAAAAACCTCCTCATTTCACTTTACTACAACAGATCCTTCAAAGCGAAAGGTAAGGCAGGGCCACACAATCCGAGTTATTCCGTCGAACTAAAGCCTGACTACACAATTGAAATTTTACAATCTGAGCGTGTTGGCGAAACCCCTGTAACCGACCTTGAGAGTTACATCAAACTTCGCGATGAATCGTCACCATCCCGCCGCCCTGAAGCTGCCGGGAATACCTCGTACATACATTTCGACGCCAAGTTCAGGATTAATAACGTTCGAGACCTCAGTGAAGATGACCCGACAAAGGCAAAGCCTGCGGACATTTACAAGATGCACACCTACAACGAGGCCATCTACGGCACGGTAACATCTATCATCTTGTACCCAGGCAAAGCACCCAACGAAAAGAAGGGCGAAGAAGACGCCCAATACAATAAGTTTTTCGACCTAGTGCCCGGCGTTTCTGCACTGGCAGTCAGGCCTGACAAGGATGCAACAGGGAACGCATGCTCAGAACGTGCCATTGATACGCTGAAGGAAAGGCTAATCAAAATCATCGATCTCATAGATTCAGGGGGCGCGGAAGGACGAGTAGAAGACGCTAAGCGCCATGGCGACTACCTGCGTATGCGCCATGCCGAAACCGTAGGCCTGCTTAAGGATAAGCCTTAAGGAAAGTAGCCTAAGCGCCGGAGGCTTCCCACCAAGCCCTGTGGATAATATTTAGCCACCCCTAGCCGGCGGGGGTTGCAGTCGGGTGCGTGTCAGGTAGACCAGTGACACCCCCTTCACAATGTCCGCCAAGCCCCCCTTCCCCTCCCGAGTCTTCTGCGGTTGGAGCGGTCCTATCGCCGACGAGGCCGCGGCCAAGCTGGTCGAGTTACTGTCCTCCCAAGGGCAATGGCGTAAGGGCCAGGTGATCGACCTCGAGAAGCACCTGCTTCTCGTACCCACGAAACTGGCGGCACGACTCCTGGGTGAGTCGTTGGCCAAGCTGGCGATGACCCAGACAGAGAGCGGCCTCATGCTTCCACGAATCGAGACACCGGAGCAGTTCCTCAACTGGGGCGACTCCCAACTAGAGGTAGCTGGCGGCTCGGATGAACTATTGGCCTGGATAAAGGTGCTGACCAGTACCAGCCGAAGCACCCTGAAGGCGCTTTTCCCCGCGGCATCCGAGGATATGCCCACCGACGGCGTCTTCACCTTCGAAGAAGCTAAGAAGTTCGGCTCCCAGCTGCTGGAACTCCGCAACCAGCTGGGCGGTGCCGGCCATTCGTTCGGAACCGTCAAGAGTGACCGCGAACCAGCTCGCTGGACGCAACTCGCAGCACTCGAGCAGCAATACATCAAAAACTTGGAATCGCTTGGGCTCACGGACCATAACCAACTGCGCGCCAAACTGGCCAGGGGCGAAGAAGGAGGTCCAGAAGGCATCGACCACATCTGGGTCATCGGCATCCCTGACCCTGACCTCCTATTGGTCCAGGCCCTCGACAAGCTGAAGGAAACGATCGGAGTAACCTACATGATCGGAGCGGATGAATCCGTCTCCGATGGCTTCGACGACCGAGGGCGGCCGATTCCGGCCTTCTGGAAGAACCGTGAGGTCGATTGGCCTGACTTCCAGTCCTGCGTCCATCTGGCTTCCGACCCAAACGACAGCTTCCTCAAACTACGCCGGCTGATCGGTGGTAATGTTCCGCAGTCGGGCGTGGTAGCAATCTGCGCCTGCGATAGGCAAAAGGACTCCCCCAGGGTTGAGAATCTGATCATAGAGATGGGCGGAAGCGCGATCAACCCGCTCGGGCGAGCACATGGCGAACACCCCCTTCATCATGCCATGCGGGCCTGGGCAGATTGCCTCGATGGCAACGATCTGGAATTCCAGGCCTTACGTCATGCGACCACGAACCCGATGGTCCATAACCTCATCACTGGTGGCAACAACCCGGAGCATTTTACGGAAAGCAACAAACTGCTCGATATGCTGGACCAGGATATCCTGCGCTTGCCCGCCAGCGAGCTGATCAGGTGGCTCCCTCTCCGGCCTGAGACCTCAGACGATCGAGCTAACAAACACCTGCGAAAGTCCAATCAGGTGATTCCCTACCTCAAGAAAGCCGTTGAAAAGCGCCAGGCTCACCTGGCGCTAAGCTGGAGGGAAGTCCTTGGACAGATACTGGAAGAACTGATCGGAACCGAAGGAATCGACTGGGAGGACGAACAATCCGCCTTCACCGGCGAGGTCGCCGAACATCTAGAGACCACGGCGCAAGAACTCGAAGCCGCCCTGAGCGCACAAGGACTCGAGTTGAGCATGGCCTCGGCAATCCAGCTGACCCTTGAGACTGCTGGAGAAAAGCGTCACCGACCCAAGCGTGACACCAAGTCGGTCAATATCCCTGGCTGGATCGAAGCAACCTGGGAACCAGTACCGCACCTGATTCTACTCGGGCTTAACGATCACATCATCCCCAAGACCCCGCACGCGCACCCATTCCTCCCTGGAAAACTGCGAGAGTCGCTGGGACTCCCCAGCAGCGACACCATCTTCGCGACAGCCTGCTACAACCTAGAACAGCTCTGGCGGCGACGAGTCGGCAAAGGACGGCTCGACATCATCGTACTGCAGAAGGACCAGAACTCTGAGCCGCTACGCCCTTCCCGCATCCTGTTCACGGGTAGCAGCCAGGCCCTCACCGCCAAGGTGACCAAGCTGTTCGAAGACGCCCCTGAATCCGAAGCTAAGCCGTACTGGGAGATACCCCAGGCACATAAGCTAATCCCGACGGCCAACCCCAAGGCTGTCGAACAGGTCAAGCAGGAGCTCAAAGCTACCGCCTTTTCCGCCTACCTGGAAGATCCCGCCAACTTCTGGCTCTCTAGGGTCCTCGGGTTATCCAGCGAGGAGCACGACAGCGGTGAACTCAGCTCCGCCGACTTCGGCAACATGATCCACGCGGTCATGGAAGTATTCGCGCGCCCGTATCTAGGCAAAGACCGCAAGGGCGAACCCGTTTCGACGCTGACCGATGAGATCACCGCGGAGTTCACCCGACTGATCGAAGCCCATGTGCTCGAGAAGTTCGGAGCGAACGCCGAGTATTCCGTCCGCCTGCAGAAGGAGACCGCCTTAGGCCGGCTGCACTCATTCGCCCCCATCCAAGCCAAGCTTTGGACGGACGGATGGATCATCCACTCCGTCGAAGCAAAACTGGTCGAACAGCCGATCGCGGGGATCCGCATCGGCGGCCGCTATGACCGATTGGACTGCCGGACCGTCGACGGCGTGACGCATTGGCGGGTGTATGACTATAAGACATCGAGTAGCGCCAAATCGATTACCAGCGCCCATTATGGTAAGCCTACCGAAGGCACGAAAGACTTCCTTTTCACTCCGCCGGGCAGCACAGGGGAGGAGAAGCGATGGCGCAACATGCAGATGCCTGTCTATTACGAGTGCCTGCGGCACGAGTTGGCGCTAGAGAAAAAAAATACCCTGACCCCCTGCTACATCTCCCTGCCAGAGGACACGGACAAGACAAAGGTAGATGCCTGGGAAGACTACTCCGAGATTCACCCATTAGCGTTCAAGGCCCTCGAGGAAATTATCACCCAGATCAAGGTGGCACAACCGGGCATAATCAAGGCGGCCGCCGTCCCGGCGGAGTACCCGGCCATCCCATCGATGGCCAATCGGACCCTTGACGCTTACCTCCGCACCGACCTCCTCGGAAATTAAGACCATGAGTAACCCAAACCCGCATCGATTTGGCCCCGAGGTCGTCCGTGCTTGCGCCGGAGCTGGTAAGACTACGCGTCTCTCCCAGCGAATCATCAAACTGTTGGTCAACGACGTTCCCCCGGAAGAGATCATCGCGCTGACCTTCACCCGGGCCGCTGCCGGTGAATTCGTCGCCCGTCTGCTCAAGATGCTGGCTAACGGCGCCAGCAGCCCTGAAGGCGCGGCGGAGCTGGTGCGGGAGCTGAAGCTCCCGGACCTACGCGCGAACGGCAAGCCGTGGGACCAAGCCTTCTTCCAAGAAAAACTCAAATCCACCCTACTATCGGTCAACCGGATGACCCTAGGCACGCTGGACAGCTTCTTCGCCAAGATTGTAGGCAACAACCCCACCGAACTAGGACTAGACGTCGGACAGGTAAAGACAGCCAGCGAGTTGGAAGGACCGGCCATCCGTGCCCAGATCACCAAGACCGCCCTGGAACAGGTATTCCAGCGGGATCCTATCGCCACCAAAGCCCGACTGTCTGAACTCAAGCTCGGCAAG
>Ga0114978_10001013_pt1 | contig 23616 bp, 23 predicted proteins | sample S_140212_EF_Meta_FD_87027 | JGI IMG/M metagenome (GOLD analysis project Ga0114978, IMG submission 87027) | Freshwater microbial communities from Lake Simoncouche, Canada to study carbon cycling - S_140212_EF_MetaG | ecosystem: Environmental > Aquatic > Freshwater > Lake | place: Lake...
AATTTAAATTTTATTTAATTTTTTAAATCAATTATAAAATTAAAATAAAAATTTAACAAATAATTGTTTTAATTATTATTTGATTCAATTAATTGATTAATTATTTGTTTCAATTTCAACTTAAAGAATAATTTATAATATAATTAAATGGAATATTCCCTTACCATTACCCACCCAAAAGTAATTAACTTTTATAAAAAACATACTGGTATTTCGTTCGAACAATCATCTCTTCTTATGGTAGAATTATTAGAACAAGTTGTAGAAGAAAAAATGACTACATCAATGGTAAGTCAACTTGTAGATAATTTAAAAATGATAGAATCTCAGGTTCGAGTTGTCTCTGAAAGTGTAACAAGATATCAAGAAGATATTATTTTAAAGATGAATGTAAAGTTAATGGAAATGAAAAAAGAATATATTGAAGATGTTAAAATTATTCTTAGTAGTAATATTTCTGATAAAATTAATCCATTATTAAAAGAACAAGGAGACAATTTAATCGCAAAAACGAATTTATTATTAAATGAACTTCTTCCAAAAACTAATGATACTATTACAACAAAAATTAATGATACTATTAAAGATTTACAAAGAAGTATTCAAGAAGATAATAATAGATTATCAGCAAATCCTGAATCATTTAATGAACTTCTTTCTTCAATGGATAGTAAATTTACCACAGCAATGTTAAACACTCAACTTGCTTTATCAAGCACTAATGAAAAAATTGATTATGGACTAAAAGACCTTCGTTCAAATCATGACCAACAAATTTCTAGCGTTAAAGAATTAAATAATTTAAATCAACAAACAATTAAGGATGCTTTGGAGAGAAGTACTAATGATATTAAACAATATAATGAACAACAATTTACAACTGTAAAAGATATTGCCTCTACAAGCCAATTGGGTGTTACAGAAATGTTAAAAAAAATGGATGGTGCTTCTACAAAAGGAAAGGTATCAGAAAATATTCTTTCTTCTATTTTACAAAAAATGTATCCAAGTGGTGATATTCAGTTTGTTGGGACAACAAAAGAAAGTGGGGATTTTATTTTAAAGAGAGACAATAAACCAACAATTTTAATTGAAAATAAAAATTGGGAAAGAAATGTAATTCAAGAAGAAGTAAAAAAGTTTCTTAGAGACATTGAATTAAATAAATGTTGTGGGTTATTTTTGTCTCAAAATACAGGCGTAGCAAATAAACAAAATTATGAAATTAATATACATGATGGAAATGTTCTTGTTTATATACATTATGTAAATAATGACCCTGAAAAAATTAAAATTGGAATTGATATTATTGATCATTTTAAAGAAATGTTATCCGAATTAGAATCATCTGATGTAGATATTGATACAATTAGTAAAGATGTTCTTATTGATATTAATAAAGAATATAATATTTTTGCGTCACAAAAATTAATTATATTAAAAACAATAAAAGATTTTCACCAAACAATGACAAAACAATTAGATATTATGAGTTTTCCTTCATTAAAAGAATTTTTGGGAACAAGATATGGAGAATCATCTAGTGGAGAGAAATGTGAGTTTTGTGGTAGGTCATGTAAAAACTACGCAGCATTAAAAGCTCATCATCGAGGTTGTAAGAAAGAAAATATAGTAATTTCAATTGAACCTATGATACAGGAGGTTGAAGTTTTACCAGAAAATGAATTTACAAATATGAATTTGTCTCAATTAAAAGAAGAATGTAAAAAAAGAAATATTAATACTTCTGGAAAGAAAAAAGAAGATTTACTTAAAAGTTTGAATTAATATAAAGATAATATCTTAAAGTTTATTTTGTAATTTATTACGAATTCTATCATACATTAGATAGATATACATATTATACAAATCAGCATATTCTTTTGTTTTTTTTATTAATTCATCTCCTTCAAATTCTTTTTTCATATTAATTTTTATCAAAATAAAACCTAATTTTTGTTCCATTTTAGTTACGATTGAATGACAATCAACACAAAGTAATTGACATTTCTTTACTTCATTTATAATAATTTCTATATCATTTCCATTATAAACTAGCGTACCAACACTTTCTAACTTATCAAACATATTTAAATGATCATAATTGAATGATGTTTTAATAGTTTTTTCTTTGTTACAAAACGCACAATGAGTCATCTTATTTTCTATACAAAATTTATTTACTTGTTTCCATAGTTCTTTTATTTCATTATCATGTTGATAACATTCGTTACATTCTTTTTTTCCCTTCCAAGTATTTAAAGGTTTATATTGACAGTTATTACATACTTCACACGTTTTTTTTTCTAATAAAATATCAACAAAATCATCTGTTAATTTACTTAATTTATCTTTTAGTTTTTTATCTAAAGGACATAGCTCTGTATATTTATTTTTACAATTTGATAAAGATACGCCCATTTTTTCAGATACTTCTTCCCAATTAATCTCTGTATAATCATCTACAATTTTAAGTAATTGTTCTTCTGTTTCTTTATTCCAAAAAGGAATATACATGGGACATTCCTTTGAACTTTTTGTATGACCCGTATAAGAACATACTGAACATGTTGATGGTTTGCGACTCATTTTTATATTATTTATAACCAATAATATAAATCAATTTTTTATTCAATTAAATTCTTATTATTAAACATCATTAATTTTATTTCATCCGTAATCATTTGCATAGTTTTATCATCCTTTTTTAATACCAGGTATTTATTAAAAAACTTTGCCATTTCAGGTTCATTGTTTTCTTGTATCCAGTCATCAATCATATTTTCTTTGTCATCATATAATCTATCTAATTTATCTTTGTTGGTTAATACCCATTTATTATTTTGATAAATCATCATGTATTTATCTTTCATATTTGATATATAAACATTCATATTTTCTGGTTTTTCAGGATTAAAATGAACTTTTTCTATTAAACCCATTACACAAAAACATACTTTCTTAATACATTTTTTATAATCCTCATCAGTCAAATGAGAGACATCTGTATCCTTATAATTTAATAAAGTAATATTATTAATAGTATTATTATTAAAAGAACCATTTATTTCTAATTTACCCATTAATTTTTCAATTTGTTTTGCTTGTGTCTGAATTTGATTATTTTGATTTTCTAATTTATTATTCATTAATCTTACTAATTCATTTAAATCTTCTTCTTTATTTTTTGTACAAGTATATTTTATATGTCTATACATTGATTGTTTAAATTTGAATTTTTGGTCACAATATTTACATACAAATGATGTTGTTACTTTGGGTTGACTCAAAGGTGACTCAAAGGTGACTTTGGGTTGACTCAAAGGTGACTCAAAGGTGACTTTGGGTTGACTATTTACAATATGTTTGTTTGTTTTAAGATGGTTTGTATAATTGCTCTTTAACAGAGTCGTAAAATCACAACAGACGCAATTATAGTGTGGCATATATATTAAGTAAATATTGTTTTTATATTGTTTTTTATTGGAAAAATAAATAAAAAACAATAACATAATAATATAAGTCTGGTATAGTAAGAATAATTTATTGTTTTATTATTGTTTTTGTTACCATCATTGTTTTTATAGGGTTGACTTTTTTCCAATAAGTTCAGGGAGAAAAGTTTGTTTTAAAATAAATTTGAAAAATTTCAAATGAAATTTATTTTTAATAAAATAAAACAATAAATATAAAATTATCAAAATGAAAATTATTATAAATTATTATAAAATATAATATATACATTGCGAATTATCAAAGGTGACTTAAAGGTGACTTAAAGGTGACTTAAAGGTGACTTAAAGGTGACTTTAATTAATGTTTAAATGTATTATATAATAATTTATTTGTTATTCATTTACGTTATAAATTTATAACTTTCATATTATATTAAGATTTTATGTTATTGTTTTTATTGGAAATATATATGGAAAAACAATAAAACAATATTATGAATAATTTACAATAACAGTAATTTATTGTTTTATTATTGTTTTTGTTACCATCATTGTTTTTATAAGGGTTGACTTTTTTCCAATAAGTCGAGGGAGAAAAGTTTTTTTTTTAAAGTAAAATGAAAAATTTTAAAACATTTATTGGGAAAATAATCAAAATTTAATTTGATTTTATAATTAAACAAATAAATTATAATTTAAATAGTTATATTAACGTTAATTATTATTTATTACCATTTAGATGTCTTTGTTTTGTATGGTATCATCACATCTGCTTGTGCCTGCGGTTGCATATGTAACCGAATCAAATCTTTTTCTTGAGGAGTTTAGGAAACAAATAAACCATTTTTAGTGTATCCGGTTAGAACAGATCCACCTTTGTATTTTTTATAACCTGTTATTTTGTCTCTCATTAATATAAATATTTAATATGGTAACATCATAGTTCATTAAATGTTATTAATAAAATTATTTTAGAAGTATAACATAATGAGGATACTTTATTATATTATTGGACCAGTTACAGAAACGGATATTTCATTGATTGAACATTATCAAGATGATGCTAAATATACTGATATAGTTGTTGTTCTTCAAGGAGGACTTGATACTACACCAAACATGCCGTGGTCTTCATCATTAATGGGATGTATTCCAGCAAATGCTGGAATGAATCCAGGAAAAAAATTTTTTCCTGATGGTGGAAGAGGATGGTATGATCTCTTAAATGATACAAAATTTAAAGAATTAGATAAAGTAAATATAATTTGTCAAACTACAAATAGTGCCAAACCCGGAGAAGGTGATGATCCAAGAAAAACATGGAAAGACATATACAAAGATGATTCTGATGGAAAGAATTATTTTGATAAATTTCCTGCTATTAAAAATCTTATTAAAATGTATGACGAATTTACAGGCGCACCATGGCAACATGATCCTATCGCAGTTATACACAGTATAATATTATTATTTCCAAATTTTTTTAGTGATAAAACAATTAAAACTTTTTTTGATAACGCTGAACAACAGGAGATTAATTTTACAAAAAGTGTAGATGGTATTATAAGTATTAATCATGAATTCAATATTGAAAATCCCAATACATTTTTAAATACAACAAAACAAAAAATATACGTAGTTCCATATAAAGAAACAACAGATATGAAAAATAATTTTCAAAAAAGAAAGGAACGGTTATTTGAATTATTAAATTATTTAGTTCCTTCGGTTAATACAGGTGAAAATGATTTTGAAAAAAATAAATTTGAAAAAAATAAATTTGAAAAAAATGATTTTGTAAAAATCATATGTAGTTTAGAAATATATGATCCAGATAATCTTCTAGCATTAAAATGTATTGAATCTTTAGCAAAAAGATTAAATATACCATTGGACATAATTGTTCATTATCAAGTATATCCTACAAATATTAAATTCGCAAAAGATGTTTCAATTATATATAATTATAATGAACCTGAATCTTTTGACAAAAATTTCATAATTAATAACATTCGTAATATTGATAATTATAATGAAATACAAAACTCAATAATGAATGGATTCAATGGGAATATATTTACTTTTAAACCATCTATAGGTAAATCTTATTTTCCAGGTATGTTAATGTATTCACAATCCAGAAATGAATATAAAGAATCAAACACATATGAAAAAGCAGAATTAGAATTTGTAAAATCATTAGTTACAATGACGCCGTCTAATCCTAAAATAACAGTAAGTATTGGATCAATATATGGTGGCAAACACGGTTATACAATAACCGCAAAAAATTTACTTCATCCTATTTCTATGATAAGTAAAAAACAATTGTCAACCATTAAAACAGATATGAAGGTTATAATAAAAAACTGTTTGAACACGACAATTAAAGAAAAAAAACGAGTAGAAAATGTAAAATCTTGGTATAAAAATAAGGACATAGATAAATTAGAAATAGATGAAAATGAATTTTTAAATATGGCAGTAAAAAAACCCTCACCGACATCTTTATTTCATTGGAATGTATTAGACCCGGGTTGTTGTAATAAAGATAGTGTAGAACACTATTATACAAAAGTAATTAATGAAAATGATGATGATTATTATAGAACTACAAATCCAACTAGAATGAGCAAAATTGCGGAACTTCTTTTAATAAAATTAAAAGAGGGTGCTTTAGTTCATTTACAGGAATATTCTTTAAGCCAACATAACATTTTGAAAGAAAAAATAATTAAAGGAAATTGTAAATCTATAACTGAACCAGTAGTAGATATTACATCAGAAAATATAAATGATTATATGCATTATGTATATAGTCCTAAATTTGCGATTCCAGGAGTAATTCCTCCTATTTTTATAGATCAAGGGTTATTAATAGCATCTTTTTACAAATTTGATAAAAAAGATAAATTAACATTGCCTGATTACAAACCAGTAATTTATGCTCAGATAGGAAATAATGTATATGCGACAACTCATTATTTGGCAGACCCAGGAGAGAGACAAAGATATAATCATGAATTAATTGTAAGTCAAATATCAAAAATTATTGGTTCATTCAATATTATATTTTCATGTGATATGAATAATATTGTAGATGAAACGCCTGCTAGTCCAGATTTAGTTTTAAAAAACGAGAAAGAAATACCACTTTTTGAAAAAAATATAAATTTAACAAATATTGGTTATAGTGATAAAGCATTAGCATTAACTCCATATAATTTTGAATCATTAAATATTAATTTAATTCAACAAACTGATACTACAGATTTAACAAGTAAAGCAATAACAGTTACTATGCGTAATAAGGCTGATAAAACACCCTTACCTCAGAGTACAGATTTTTCATTGTATCGATTTACCGCGCCTGGTAAAAAAATAGATGGAATATATTCAAACCTTGATCTATCAAATGTAAATGTATTAAAAAAAACAAATGATGAAGCTGAACTATTTTTATCAGATCATTTTCCATTAGAATTAACTTTGCCTGATAAACCCAAAAAAAACGTCCGATGGTCAAACCAAACCGGCGTAAAGGGTAACCAACCCGTCGGAAAGCAAACCCAACCCGGCGTAAAGCAAACCCAAACCGTCGTAAAGCAAACCCAAACCGTCGTAAATGGTAGGGGTTCATCTTTTGGAGGATTTAAAAAAACATTAAAAATAAAAAAATATAAATCTAAAAAATAATTCGAATCATTTCCAAATTAAAAAATCAAAATTAAATAAACCCAGGGCAAATAATGTAAAGAAAAGTTGATTGTATTCATAAGGTTAATTGTAAACCATTTTTTATGAATATAATTATTTTTATGTATTATAACTATATGGAAATATTACTTTGGTGTGAAAATAGAGAATTATGTGATTGTTTTGTTCAAAATCCTGAATTAAGAATTATGACAATACAACGTTCATCTATAATAAATCCTGTTTTTCCAATACCTGGTCGTCCAGACCATTTTTATGGAGGTATACACGAATTAGCAAGAAGAAGAATGTTAGGTAATGGAATAAATCCTTCATATTTATCAAATGCTTGCCGAAGAGATGATTTTTTATTGGTAGCAATAGAAAGAAGAGATGACCTAGAAATACCAATAGAAGATTCTTTTTCAACGTGTAAAGTATTGGGTGTATTAGCAGGAAAAATACATAATCTGCGTTGTATGGAAATAGATATTATTGGAAGTAGAACAAATCATTTAGGAGTAGGAAGCACATTAATGTATCACGCCTTAAACACAGGTCGTAACTGCGGAATAAGTGTAGCAATGTTAAAAGCATTACCCAACGCAATGTCATTTTATATAAAAAATAATTTCACATATTTAGGAACAGCAGATTTGCCTGTATTTGTTATGGATTTGTTAGTAGATTTCAATATACAACCACGAGCAAATATGCAGAGACAAAACTCTGCTATAATAGACCCAGTTGTAGAATTAAAAGTAGAAGAAATAGAACAACAGCATGTGTTTGATGAAACAAATGCTATGGAAAAAGGACATTATATGAATAGAGATATACCATTAGATGATTATATACAAAACATATCAGAATTAGGTGATGGTAACTCTTGGATGAAAATGATTGAATCCCGTGTTAGATGTAAAGGAGGACACGGCTATTATGTGCCGTCAGACCATTCTGCACCTTATATACCGGGCCGTTCAGACAAGGCAAAAGGAGAGAAAAAATGGAAAAAAGCAAAAGGAATAGGAGGGATAGTTTAAATTTTTCATTTATTCTTTATATAATCGTTCACGCCTAATTTCATCACGTGCTTCTTCCTGTAAATCACTTATAACCTTACGTTGAAATTCCTTTAATTCTCGAATTTCTTCTTTTGTAAGAATATCAGGTTTAAGTTGTGAAGGATGTGTAATACCCTGTGCGAATTTTTGTTGCCAAAAGGATTCTTGTCCAACATGACTCCCAGCGGAATTTAACGCGTCTAATTGTGCCACAGCGTAATCCTCATACGTTTGAGTATTGGTTCCATTATATGTAGTCGCATCAAACGCATGTCCTGATAAACAACTGTCTCCTTCACAATTTTTTTCTCTTTCTTCTCTTTCTTCTCTCGCTCTAGCTCTAGCTTCATCCTGTAAAAAGGTTTTAGCTGACCATCGAGGACCGAACTCGGCTTTCCATTCATTAAAAAATTTTGGGTCAACCTCAACCCCCGTGTCCATTCTTTGACTCCTTCTTAATTGTGCCCCAGGTTTAGGTTCTTCCATTATATCGATTTCCATAAGACATTTTTTAGCATCTTCGCCAGTAAATGGTGTGAAAGGACCATATTTTTGTCCATATTCTGTTGCGTCCTTTTCTAAATTATTTTTACCTTCACTTAATAGTTTCTGTCTTTTTAATTTTATTAAAGCGAGAAACCCCTCGAGTGTATCTTCGTATGAGTTTTTTAGTGGATCCATTGCGTTACGTCTCCATCTAGCTCTGTTTTCTTCTGAAATACCCGATTTTTTACGCATCTCATCCTTTTTAATAGCATTGGCCAATTGTGAAAACACTTTACTCATTGGAGGAATTACAACAATTGTTCTATCTTTTAATGGTACAGGTTGTGGAGGTCTACGAAATATATCATCTACGACCGATTGTACTCTTATGCTAAAATCATGAGGACTAATACCTCCTCCTAATTGGGCATCAACTTGAAAATGTAACAATCCGTAATAAGTTACTGGTTTTTTTTTATTTGCTAAAGCATACATTGATTCTACTAAATGTGCTTCAACAAGCGAGTGTGCTTTTGCTCTTGCGTAGTTTTCGGCCATTCTAATACAATCATCATGGTCTGATTTTTTTATACTACTTAATAGTTCAGCCATTTTTCTATTTTTTCGTATTTCTCTTATATGATCTGGTAAATTTTTGGTTGCCTCTACGCCATATACTGCGCCAGAGAATAAAACATTTTTTCTTAATACGGATGTTAGGTCCATGAAGGATTTCAACATATCACCATCTACTTCCGAGTTTACTCCTGCTAATTCACATAATGCTTTTGATTGGCATTCTCTTGCGTGCCTAGTATAAAAAAGTGCTTCCCTATCAAAACCATATGAAGCATATTTTGAATTCGCAAAACTCATTTGACAAGGTTGCATAGACATAATACTGTTTTCATTATGCGCGGCATTTATGCCACAATGTTGACCAACTAACCAATATGCTCTTACTGCGTCTGGCGCCATAAAACTATGGCAAACTGATTTGCCTTGTTTCCAACTATTTAATTTATAATTTTGTTTAGCTGCGTGAGCCATTAATGCCTTATGAGCGTCAGTATTACCACACAAAGGAGTAAATGTGCCTGTACTTTCTATTTGATTAAAGAATGATTGTATAACAACATCTTTAGTACCCATGAATTGTTTGTACCAATCTTTTTTATCATTATCATAAGGTAATACACTACCTACACGTCCAGGTTCTTTAACAAATACACACAAAGGTAATTTCATTAAACACGCTTTAACTGTTGGAGGAAAATTTCGTTGTTCCCATATGTAATTTTCCCCTTGCATTGGAACTAAATGAACTGGAACTTTATTTTTTGCGTGATAATCAATATCTGCTTCATCAGCTATAACTATAGTATGTTGTCCAAATCGTAAAGAAATTAATTGTGCCAATAAATTTTTACAAATTTCTTGTTCAGGAAATCTTGATAAAAATTTAAATAACCCTATATGTTCTAGTCCCATCTCCTTTCTTTTTGCTTTTATAAATTCTAACTTGTCCCTATATGCGGCAGAACCGTTACCATCAGGGTCAACCCCATATTCAACGCAAGGAGTTCCGCATTGAATACCTAACGATACTATATGAGGAGGGTCAGATATACTCCATATTTTATCAACCCCACAAAAATTAATCATAGCCGCCTCTAGAATAGATATTGAATCATAATTTGTTTCAGGGAATCCAATTTCGGCCCATTTATAAGCATCAAACCTAGCACCATCTTTATGGTAATATAATTTATTTATATCTGGAAGTAAATCATAAGCAGTTGTTTTATTTACATCTACTTCTAATAAATCAAGTAAACCACCAAATTTTTTTAATACCTTAACCCTGGTTGCTGTTTCATCTTTTATATCACCAGGCATATATTGTGGAAAACCTTTACATATATCTTTAAATGCCATAAAGCAAGGTTCCCACCCGTGTCCTTTTTGGTGTGATTCTATTATATTTCTCAAATTAAAAAACATACTTCTACCTCCGTACATTTGTGTTCCTTTATAATTTACTACAGCGTCATGTCTTGATGTAATTAATCTAAACCATTCCATTGTTTCAAATGCTGTAGCGCCCATTGTAGTTTCTAACCGCATTAAATAATATTCTAAATATTGATTAAACCTATCTGGATTTTCCCTTAAAAACAATGGTGTTAATATTTTTATTAAATCTTCTGAATCTTTAAAATTAAAGGTATCCCCTTTATTTATTTCAATTATTTTCATAATAGCACATTCCATTGCTACAGCAAACGACCTAAACCTTGTTATATCAGGACCTTCCCTTAAACAATTATCACTCATATTAATAGAACAAAAACGTAAAACCTCAAAATTGCCCCCCGTACCATTAAGTGCTTCCAACCCGTCAGGTTCTACCAATACAACCCCTTCTAATTCCGCTAACCCTTCTAATTCCGCTAACCCTTCTAATTCCGCTAACACTTCTGCTCCATTAACCCTTACTTTTACTACCTTTTTGGTTCCCTTTTTAGGTCCCTTATTAGGTCTATTATTTTCGTTTAATTCCATTTCACCTAAAACCTCCATTTTCTTTGGCGTTTTCTTTGGCGTGACCAATGCTTTCGCCTCAGTTTGTACTCTTCTTAATTCATCCGCGTTTTCCTTTGCTTGGTCTTTTTCTGCCTTTGCTTGCGCCTTTGCTTGGTCTTTTTCTGCCTTTGCTTGTGCCTTTGCTCTGTCTAACAATTCTTTTGTTTCTGCCCTTTCTCTCCTCGCTTGAGCAGTTGCTAGAGCAGTTGCTTCCCTCACTCTAGCGGTTGCTTCTCTTTCTTGCCTTTTTCGTTCCTTTTTTTCGTAAGGTGTTTCTGAATCATTCATTGGTTGAGAACCTCCTTTCATTTTCGAAAATAATATATCCATATCAGAGAATACTTCTTTCCAAGTTGATTTTGTTTTACAATCAAACAAACCAAATAAATTCTTATTCTTACTTTTATATATTTCATAGGCCCATAACAAAACCTTATTAATTTTATTTTTATTATTCATTCGATTTACTCGAATACCTTTTCTTGTGCCTTTTCGTGTTAATTTAATACCTTTATGAATTTTATTCGTTTTACCTAGTTTCCCCCCTTTCATTATAATAACTCAATATTATAATGAATATATAATCATTTTATTATTACATACCTTTTTGTTAAATCCATTAGAGAAATCATTTTTTAATGGAAGGAAATCTTTAAGACCAGATTGTAAAAACAAACTAGATAAAAACGGACCAAAATGTTATGGAATGCCTTCGGGAACTACAGAGTTAATAGTTATATTTTGTTCCTATTTTATAAGAAATTGGTTTGCTATATTTCCTATTTTTATAGTAGGATTTTTGAAAGTATATTTTAAGAGACATACTATTTTCCAAATAATGGGAATATTGTTTGGTATATTTTACTCTATTTTATATATTCATTTCAATTATTCATTAATTGTTACAATAACATTTATTTTTTTATTTTCAATAAATACCTTTAAAAATGGTTTTAAAAATGGTATTTTTTATAAATTAACTAATATATATGAAACCTATTTATCTGTTTTGCGGGATAATTGTCTCTTTTTTTTGGGGACTTCTTCCTGTAATACATAAACATCTTTTAAAAAATATATCAGGAATAACAATAATGTTTTTTTCAGCATTGTTTTATTTTATTGCTATATGCTTTTTTACAGTATATAATCAAAAAATCATTATGAAAGATTTTAAAAAAATGACAATATATAATTATTTTTGGATTTTTATCGCAGCATTTTTTTGCTTGTTTTTTGCCAATTTATTATATTATTATATTCTTAAAAAAAACAATTCATCCGCCATTTCCGCACTTATTTATTCTTGTCCTATTTTTACATTGTTAATCGCATATTTTTTTTTAAAAGAAGAAATAGACACGTATGGATTGTTAGGAATATTTTTTGTTATTTTAGGTATAATATTTATTTCATTAAATGATAATGTAAAAGAAGAATTTAATTTTATTAGATGATATTCCAAGGTGAACTTGATGAATTTGGTGATTTTGATATATTTTTCATTTGTAATTGTTCTTGTATATAATTAGTCATTGGTTTATTTAATTTTTTTACAGTCTTATTCAAAACTTTAACATCTTTATCTATATTTTTCATTCGTAATTCAAATTTTGTTTTAATCCTGCCAATTATTTGATCAAAACCTTTATATATTTCTTTTTTAAATTCCTGTTTACTTTGATTTATTTGTTTCATTTTTTCCAACATTTCAGTTTTTTCATCCTTTTTCATTTCTATAATACGTGCTAACGTATTCATGTTTCTTTCTAACTCGTACATTTTGGTTGTTTCAACAACTTTTGAAGATTTTAATTGTGCCATGTCTCTTTCTAACGTATCGATTTTGGTTTCATACTTTGTATTAATATCTAAGATTCGTTTAATGTCTTCTTCATTTTGTGTAATTCTTTGTTTATTAACTGAATCGTGAGATTTAAGCATTTCTTTAGAAACAAAATTTTTATTCTGTTCGTTCTGTTCATTAATTCGGGATTCAATTGAAGCAATATGCGCCTCTTGTTTACCAATTTGTTCAGTGTGTCTTTTTATTAAAGCAAAATTGCTACTTAATTTCGCGTTTATTGTTTCAATTTCACCTTTATTTTCACCTTTATTTTCACCTTTATTTTCTGTTGATTTACTCGTGTTTTTGCGTGTTCGTCTTTGATTAACAAATGAAAGGTATCTAGGTGTTAACGCTTGTCCAGTTGCCATTGCAAGAACCTTTTCATTTACTGGTTTTGACAATGATAATTTATGAACAGATTTAAACAGTGCGTTATTCCTTTTGACGGGGGTGAATTTTGAATTTTGTCCTTTTTCTGTTTCATTAACTTTTCTTAATTCTGGTTTTGTAGGACCTATTGCGGTTTGTGTGTTTACTGTTCTTTTTACTGTTTTTGTATGAACTTTTTGTGTGTTTGCTATTCCAATTACTGGTTTTGGAGGAGGAGGAGGAGGAACTGTTTGTGTTTTTGCTGTTGCTCTTTTCATATATTATATATATATAGTATATAATGACAATATACAATAATATATTTCATACAGGAAAACGCGCAGTAAGAAGAATGAGTCAATATGCTGCTCCTAAAGACCCCTTTGCTAATTTAGAAGCTGCGGTTAATTATATAAATCCTTTAAAAATGGGAGGTCCTACAGAAAATTTTGATACAGTAAAAGGTCAATTAACGTTTTGCCAAGAAGAAAATACACAACTTAAAGATGATGTAGAACAATATAAAACACAAATTAAAGAACTAAAGAAATCAAAAAAAGCAAACACAAATAAAGAAAATAAACCAAGAAAATCAAAAAAGGCAAAATCAAAAGCAAATAAACCAAGAAAACCAAGAAAATCAGCAAAAGCAAAAGCAAATAAAGCAGTAACAGAAGCAAATAAACCAAGAAAACCAAGAAAAAAAACAAATACTGCTCTTATGGGGTTAAATGATTAATTTTTTTTTTATTTGTAATTCCGTGAACATATTTACGCATTTTTTCGATTGTTTTACTTGTAACCATTCTATTAAGAATTAGTTTATGTTTCGTTATTCGTTTTTGATGTTTTGTTATTCGTTTTAGGATGGATTCCATTGCGTTCATTATATAGTTGTTTTTTATAAAATTTTTTAATTTTTTTAAATGTTTCCATTAACCTTTTAATTATTCTTTCATGTTCGATTACAATTTTTGCTTGTTCGTCTAAACGTTCTTTATATTTACAAATACTTAATTCATTTGAATTGTTTGATTCGTTTGAAGAATTGAATTTGTTTTGGAGTCTAAATTTAGTATATTGAGGTGTGCGTCCTCGTAAAAATTGTGTAACGTGATGTTCGTTTAATTGTGGTTTGGGTTGATATTTAGCAAATGTATTAAAATGTTTACGGGTCGGGTTCAACACAACCCTTTTCAGTTTTAATTGATTTGTTTCAACAGGTGTTCTGCGACTTGTACTTCTATTTTGTGTACGATTACTTCGTGTATAATTACTTTTTGTTAGACCTGTAAATGTCATATAATTATAATCATATAATATATGGCATCTTTAGAAACAATTCCTTATGAAGTGTTCAGTGAAGGTAGAATTGTAATTTATTATTTTATAGGTCGTTTAAATCCTCCTCACGCTGGTCATGAAGTGGCATTAACCAGATTATTAGAATTGGCAAGAGGTGACCGTTCAATACCTCTTATTTTATTAGGTAGTGGTCCTAAAGGAGAGAGAACATTGGATAATCCATTAACATTTGCTACAAAACAACGTGTATTAAAACATCGATTAGCAGGTCATATATGTGAAATTAGAGAATCAAATAATTTTGCTAGAGAAATTATGGATTGGACCAAAGAAGTATTGCGTCACGTTTCCGCAACAGAGGTTGTTTTTAATTTAGTAGCAGGAGACAAATTAGATGAAGGAGAACCAGAAAAAGATAGAAATTCTGTTAAATTAAATTGGGTTAATGAATCATTAGTAAAAGGTGCTAAAGCAATGGGTCTAGTAGCATCTTGTAATACGATTCCTATTCATGCTGTATCAGTTGAAGGAGTTCCAATGTCGGCGACAAGAGTTAGAAAAGATGCGTTAATAGGTCTTATGAGAGGGGATGATTCATTTTTACAAAAATACAGTGAATATTACGGTCCACATACATTAAATGTATTTGGAGAAATTAGTGAAACCGCCACACATATGAGTAAAGAAGAAATTGAGACATATGCTGCTACAGGAAAAATGCTAAAAAAAGCAAAAGCAAAATCAAAATCAAAAAAAGCAAACGCAGCAAATTCAAATTCAAGTTCAAATGAAAATAAACCAAAGGCAAAAACAGAAAAGGCAAAAACAGAAAAGGCAAAAACAGAAAAGGCAAAACCAAAACCTAAAGCAAATAATTCAAAATAAATTCAAAAAAATAAATAATAATATAATATATGGAACATATAAATGAAATCATCGATTTGGATACATTAGTTAATCAATTAAATGACCAAATAGGTCATATGGGTAATAATCTAATTCAAGTAGTAGAAGAATTAGATTATTTTAAAGAAGAATATTTAAAATTAATACAAATAAATAAACGATTAATAAGTGAATTATATGAAAAAAATAATAGAATACATCGACATGATATAAGAAATACTATTATGAGATATTAATAAATTATATTATAATATATAATGAAAGGAGGTAAGGCACAAGTGTATACAAGGATTAAGGAAGATACAAATAAACTACATACTACACATAAAGCACATAAACGCATTAAGTTAACACGTAAAAAAGAATTAAAATTTAAAACTAAAAATATTACACAAATGATAAATATTGTATATAATCGGTGGAAAGATCCTTTTAATAGGGTGGAAGATATAAAATTATTAAATAATTATTTACCAGAATATGTAGCAACATTCCACATAATAAATCCATCAGGTAATGTAAAAAAAACATTTAATGGGGGAGCACCAAAAAAAAGACCTTCTAACGTTAATGAACCCAAACCACAGGTAAAACAACGAGCCAAAAGAACCAAACAAAAAGCAGAAAAAACAAAAGAAAATAAACAAAATACAACACATAAAAGAAGAACTAAAAAAAACGAAGAAATTAAAGCGAGAACTAACGCGATTGGTGTTCTGGAAACTTTAGGAGAATGGGGTAGTTGTACCAACCCAGCAGAAGTTGCATTAGAAAAAAGAAGGTTAGTTAGATTGTATGCGAGGGATAAAACAGAAGCAAACGCACACGATGGAACATATCCACAAACTGATGAAGGTATCATAAAGTTCGAACAATTAACAGAACAAACAAAAAAACTTTTATTAAATGATGGTACTGAAATGGCAACATTACGTATTATTTTTATGAATATGGAACGTGTTTATTTTATAATGATGGATATTTTGGATTCTAAACCATTCAAAGATTTAACCCCATCCAAATTAAGGAAAGCATTAATGCTATTAAACATAATAATAGATGATGTTTTTAATCCTACAGAATGTACTAAAACAATAACTTTACTTACTGATCATTTAAAGAGTCACACGTCTACAGAAGAGTGGGAAGATTTTAACAAATCTTTATATTGTAGAATGCTTCACCCAGTTGAACTTGAAAAATTGGCAAATGTAATAATTAGTCACAAACCTGGAACTATTTGGAACGATACAGCAGTAACATTTAAAAGTATAGCATTTTATGGTGAATTTCGAATTCTAAAAGACAGATGGTTTCCTTCAGCTAAAAGAATAGCTATAGCAAACAATTTAGGTTCTATGTGTGATGAATTGGTTTATGATCAGGCTACTGATAAAACCAATGCGCTTGATATTGATGACTTTATTGGTCAATTAAACTCAGCAAGAGTAGATTCTCTAGCATGGAATAAAATTGATATTCAAGGAACAAATACAAATAGTGTTCTTTTTCAAGTAGCATTAGGCACTTTTTTAACAGAAAACGGTTTATGTTGCGTTGATGATCCTAGTCATATTATTACTGCTGCTAGATGGGCTTGTGCGCGTATGTTAGATGATGCTATTCCGAGGCACGGCAATTTTGAAGATTTGTTAACTAAAGTAAAAAATATACGAAGACAACATCGTGGAGGGATATTTGGAATTGGATATATAATAGAAGCATTAAAAATTAAAAAAAAGGAACTTGATGACCTTGCTACATTAAATGAAGAGAATATGGAAAATATGGGAATCACTGGATTATTTAAAGAAAAACCTACAATATCTTTAGAAGTACCACCTGGTGAAGTGAAAATAATTATCAGTCTCGATGATTTTAATGAGTTTCTTGGAATACTTGAAACTGAAAAATTTACTACTACCAGACTCGTTTTGTTAACCAACGAAGATTTTCTTCTTTGTAAGGAATTTTTGATGGTTAATGGAGAATGTATAGTTACAATTAATGAACAGCCAGATTGTGTATATAATAGAGAGGCATTGCCTGTAAGAGCAAGGGTTGGAACATTACACGCCGATAGTATGATTTGTGAATGTACTCTTCAAGATGGTAACAAAAAATCTTTTATTGATTGGTACAACTTATTTATGTCAAACCTTGCTGTTTCTCGAATATTCAGGAATATTAGACTAGAACAAAATTTTGATTGTTTAATGGAACATCCACCTAATACTCCTCCTGTTGATTTGTCTCACAAAAAAAAATTAATCGCAACAGATTTGGCTGAAATAAAAAGGCTAATAAAATTGGTTAAAGGAACAATATATACCGAACTTATTGGGAAGTTCTCTGTAAATCATTCACTTGGATGGGGTGATAGAGAAAGAGCATTATTATTAATTTGTGCCTTGTGTGCTTGTATAAGAATTCTAGGTGATCTTGATCCATTTAATATTGATATTTGTCAATTTTTTAACTTTAATTTATCAATTAGTAGTTATACTTCTAAAAAAGAAAGAACTATATATTCCAAAAAAGTTGCTAGTTCTATATTTGAACATTTGTATAGAAGTCTTGGCATTGATAGTGAATTTCCAGATCATAATGTTACGGACTTAAATGATGCTTTAACTATTTTAAGAGAAAATGTATTAATTGTGTCAGCAAGATCTGCGGTAACTTCTGCTGACACAATAAAAGATGTAATACGTCTAGTATTAGAACGTGCTCCAGCAACCCATAATAAACCCAACATCTCATCAGCACTTACATCACTCATTTACGCAAGAGCCGTTTCGACAGTAGAATCTAGGACACGTCTTGCGTTACGACATACTAATAGAACACTTGCGCAATTTTTAAATGTTGCGTTTGGTTTAAGAACAGACGCACCAAATGACTTCTTATTTCTTGAAACTGTAGAAAAACAATGTAAATTTTTAGAACAGAGTGTATTAAACGACCTACCACAATATAGACTTACACGTAAACAATTAAATAACGCAAAACAAAAAGCTAAAAAATTTAAACTAATGTTACAAAAACAGGGTATTTTTGTAGAAGATTCAAATAATAACAATGAAAATGTCAATAAACAAATGGGTCAACCTATGGTTGAACCTAACGTATATATTCCTGAAAGTCATCGACCAAAAAAACTAGAATCTAGTAGAAGACTACGATTTTCCAGGGAACCAGCGAAAATTTCATTAGAAGCATCACCAAATGACCTAGGGTCAGTAGGAGCATCATCATTTGGTCGAGATAACAGATCACTATATGGCGAAGGGTCAGTAGGAGCATCATTTGGTCGAGATAACAGATCACTATATGGCGAAGGGTCAGTAGGAGCATCATCATTTGGTCGAGATAACAGATCACTATATGGCGAAGGGTCAGTAGGAGCATTACCATATAGTCGAGATAATTGTCAAGGGTCCATGTGTAATTATAACCATTTTTACCAAGATAGCAGATTACCTGGCCCAAAAAAAAAGGTAGACGGTATACAAAGGTTACTAAAATTACTAAACGGACCAAATTTAACGTCAGGGTTCGCAACACCCTCACCCTCTGACGCATAAATTATTAACGCTTTACGAAAAAACCTTCATAATTAAGAAATAATGATAATAATTATTAAAGGTATTTTACGTCATTATAAACAATTAAATTTGGGATTTATTGATATTCCCATAAATTTTATATTAAAAATACTTAATGATTTAAATGTTCAAGTAGAATATTTAAATAATATATTTAAAATTAATACAAATAAAATATAGTAATTAATTAATATGATAATTAATAAAACTATTAAAATAAAATCATACAAAACATTACACAACGGAGATGAACCATTTACTGTTGAAATAGGTAAAAAGATATCTGTTTATAATAATATTTTTGAAAACGAAAAATATTTTAAAGGAACTCCAGTTTTTATAAATAAAAGTTATAAAAAAATATTTAATGGTAAAACAAGTTTTTTAATAGATTTAGGTAACAAATATATGTATATAGGAAAGTGTGTATATGAATTTGAACCAGAAGACGAAGACATTACACTTTATAAGTCACCTACAAAAAATAGTTCTGTTCCTTATCCTTATGCTAAAGGAAAAAAGTATACTTATTTAATGATAGAAAATGTATATATATTAAATGAATTATTAGATTTTAAACAAGACATTTATTTACAATATTATGATAATAAAGAAATAGGAAAAAAATATAAAATAAAATGCGTTAAAAGTAAATCTAGTTGGAAATGTTAATTTATTCACTAATTTTCATATCTCCTAATTCTTCGATATTAAGAACTTTTGGTTCAGCAACCTTCTTTTCTTTTACAACCTTTTCTTTCTTTTCCTTGACAACTTTTGGTTCAGCAACCTTCTTTTCCTTGACAACTTTTGGTTCAGCAACTTTCTTTTCCTTGACAACTTTTGGTTCAGCAACTTTCTTTTCCTTGACAACTTTTGGTTCGGCAACTTTCTTTTCCTTGACAACCTTTTCTTTAACAACTTTTGGTTCAGCAACCTTCTTTTCCTTGACAACCTTTTCTTTAACAACTTTTGGTTCAGCAACTTTCTTTTCTTTTACAATTTTTTCTTTAACAACTTTTGGTCCAACTTTTTCCTTTTCTGTATCTTCATCATCTTTAAAAGATTTATGAATATCAATAATAGAATAAACATCTTTAGAAATAGATTCTTTAAGAGAAGCAATAAACGAAGGGTCGTGTATTTTGCCACTATCCAACGCATCATTAATTTGGTCGTAGATGGAAACTTTAAGGTCAACGATGGAAGACATTTTAAATAAATAATTAGAAATATTTTTATATTCAATTTTTAAATACTCATAAAAAATGAATAAAAGTGTTATATATAATGAAAACTTATACAACAGCAATTCTTATAATTATTATATTTTTTTCTAGTATTAGTAATCTCAATAAAGAAGGTTTATGTGATGTATCATGTAATGGTTGTACTGATTTTAATTTAAAAGCAAAATCATCACTTGAAAAGTGTACTATTCAACGATGCTATGATTGTGACTATATAGAAAAATCTGAATCAGATATACAATTATACGAATATTTATATGGTATGGAATCAGCAGATCCTACATATTCCCCTGCGGAATTATACGCTAAAATACTTAAGGATAAAGCAGCGGAAACAAAAACAGCATCAACTAATACAAAAGCAACATCAACTGATACAAAAGCAACATCAACTGATACAAAAGCAACAACAGATACAAAAGCAACATCAACTAATACAACAGCAACGGCAACTAATAAAAATGATAATGATACAAATGATAAAATTTCATTAAACGCATATATACTTTATTTTTCATTTATAATAATAATATTTTTAATAATATATTTTATATTAAACAGAATGAATATTATTTAAGCAATGTATAAGGATTACAATTTACATAATTAGTTCTTTTATATATTTCATTTAATATTATTAATTTCTTAGAAGAAATAACTTTTTTTCCATTTATAACTTTTCCATTTTTATATTCAATACAACATTCCAAATATACATTGTCAAATACTTGTTCTAATGAAAGATTTGTTACATCTCCCATTTTCTTTTTCCATATTTGTTCATTCATTATATTCATTTTTACACACTTATAAACAAATATATATGATTTCAATTTTATAAAATTGAAATCATAATTATATATATTCCTTTTTATAAAAAAAAATGAACGAAACATTTAATAAAACGTTCGAAGAAGTATTAAGTCATTCTCGTAATAAAAAATTAATGAAATCACTTTTACGTAATATAACATTATCAGATTATGATATATCTGAACAAGAAATTCTTATAAAGGTATATAAGGATTTTAATGTTAAAGGTTGTGGTAAACTTTCTAAATATGATATATTCGCAGCATTATGCAGAAGATATAATATATTTATGACAAAAGTATATATTGTTGGTAATGGCCCAAAAAGAGCTATTAAATTATTAAAAATGAAAACAAACTCACACAACATAAATGGTATTAAACTTCGATATGTTGAAATAGATGAACTAATAAAGGAATTAGATAAAAGAATAAATGAAAAAAATAGAATATATAAAAATTTTGATGGAGACCAATTAGAAAGTTTTATATGTAATTGGCAAAAAAATGTATTATTTGACTCTGTCATAGAATATTATCAAAAACGCGCAACAAATTAAAATAAATGCGCTAACTTCTCTCCACCATATAACAGGTTGTTTTAAAAAGAAGAAATTCAAAAGCCAGGCATTAATTAAATAAAACATCATTGTTACAAGAGTAATTTGTATAGCATTCATTTTTAATATAGTGTTTGCCAAATAATTACCTCTTAAACTAAATTGATATTCTATTAAAACCAAAGGAATTGCCAATATTAATGCTTTAATAAATGTCCAGTTTTTAATAGTTAAATGAAAATAGGATGCTAATATATACATACCTGTTCCCAAATAAATTAATAAAAAAACAGTAAATATTTCAATATAATTTATTGTATCTATATTTGTTATCCATTTTGAACCAGTAAAAATGCTTATAATATTTGTAGCATTACTAAGAATAATAATCCCTCCTAACAATATTAATGCTATACTAAAAAGAATAGGACTATTTAAGATGTAAGTATGTTTAAGAATATCTTGTTTATACCAAGTTATTGAACCAATAAATGCGCATAAAACACCAACAAATGCGTTCATATATTTTACAAAATATTTAATTCAATAAATTCAAATTTTAAGTAACACGTTTCAAGTAACAAATTTTGTTTTATCAATTGCTTCAATCATATTCAATACATCTTTTTCCAAACTGAGAGAAGGAGACCAGCTCATCATATAACGATGATTTTGAAAATGCGCAGCAAATAAATGATTCCAATTTATATTTGTTTTTACATTTTCCAAAGACCAAACAGGAGGTTTAAAAGGATAATCTTCTGGTATTTTTACTTTATAGGTAGCAAAAGAATATTCGTGTAAATAAGATAAAACCTTCATATTCATTTCAATTGGCAAATTGTTTATATTTACCAATTGAAATATTTTATATTTATAATTGAAAATTAGTTCATTAAATTGTATTTGTTTTAATGTAATTTTTGTATCAGCTATTTGAAAATACTGTTCGATTGACATTTCATTTAGATTCGTTTTGAATTGTTCAATCATTATTCGCATTCTTCTTTCAACGCGGTTCATTATTTAGACAATATTTATATAAATAAAAAATACATTCAATTTTATTAATATATTTTATATTTATAATGAGTACAAAAAAATTATCAAGAAAAATTTATTCATCAAAAAAAAATAGTCGTAAAACTAAAGGTAGTACAATTAAGTCGTTTCTTGTAACAACTATCATAACACCTTCCATAGATGTTAATATTGAAGATATGAATGAAGATGATATACAACTATTTATGTCTGATAATGACACTACAGATATAGATCTTAAAGTATTAGACAATATTATGGGTTGTAATCTTCTCAATTTTATTACAGAAGGTATGAATATAAAAAAAACTGGTGGGGCTTGGAATCCTTGGAATCCACCGCCTGGATACCAATCACCACCATTGCCACCACCAGTGCCACCAGTTGAACCGTTTGTTTACAAACCACACCTTCAACCACAACCACCACCAGTGCCACCAGTTGGACCGTTTGATTACAGACAAGCCTTTCAACCACAACCAGGACAATCTCTAGGTCTGTCTGATGTTGTTATACCACCAAACGCACAACCGTTTGTTTTCAACCCACAATTACCACAAGGACAAGGGTTTTTTTTCAATCCTCTACGGGCAGATGAACCAAATGAAAGACCACAATCTACAAAC
>Ga0114978_10001015_pt1 | contig 23608 bp, 10 predicted proteins | sample S_140212_EF_Meta_FD_87027 | JGI IMG/M metagenome (GOLD analysis project Ga0114978, IMG submission 87027) | Freshwater microbial communities from Lake Simoncouche, Canada to study carbon cycling - S_140212_EF_MetaG | ecosystem: Environmental > Aquatic > Freshwater > Lake | place: Lake...
CCGGGTAGCGCGACCGCGACAGTCGTTCCAACCACACTTCCCCCGGCTGGGCTGGAGATGGGGCCGCCAGAGGTACGATCCTTCGGGAACGGACGGCGTGCACGGCACCCGTCTCGGAGGCTTGCCATGGTTCCCAAACGATCCCATCTTCTGCTCGCCGGGCTGCTGCTGTTCCTCGTCGGGGTGCAGTTCCGGATGGTGGAGTCGTTCACCCTCAGCGAAAAGTCGAGCCGGCTTCTGGTCGCTCAGCTCGGCAGCAAAGGAACCGCCCAACAACAGTCGCTCTTCGGCGGCGCTACCCCCGCGGGGCCGCGGACGATCCAACCGCCGGCGTGGCTCGGCCTGGCGCTGATGTCAGTCGGCTCCGTGATCACCCTCAAGAGCCTGTCGATGAAGGGCTGATGCCCCGATCAGGCGAGAACGTCACGGATCACATGGCCGTGGACGTCGGTGAGGCGCATGTCCCGGCCACTGAAGCGGTAGGTGAGCCGCGTGTGATCGATGCCCATGAGATGGAGCATCGTCGCATGGAGGTCGTGGATCTGGAACTTCTTCTCCACGACCCGATAGCCGTAGTCGTCGGTTGCCCCGACGGTCACGCCCCCCTTTACGCCGCCGCCGGCCATCCACATCGAGAAGGCCTGGGGATTGTGGTCGCGGCCATCGCCTCCCTGGGCAAAGGGCGTGCGGCCGAACTCCCCGCTCCAGACGACGAGCGTTGATTCGAGCATCCCGCGCTGCCGGAGATCGCGAATCAGCGCCGCGATCGGCTGATCGACCGCGCGGGCATTGGCGGCATGCCCCTCGCGGAGATTGCCATGCTGATCCCAGCGGTCGGTGCCGACCGAGGTGCAGGTCAATTCCACGAACCTCACGCCGCGTTCGACCATCCGCCGCGCGAGGAGACACTCGTTGGCGAAAATCCGCGTCGGCTCGTTCTCGGAATCGCAGCCGTAGTCGTGCTTGATCGCCTCGGTCTCTCCTGAGAGATCGAGGAGATCGGGGACGGACGTCTGCATGCGGTAGGCCAGCTCCTGATTGACGATCGCGCTCTCGAGGGCATCGGGCGCTATCCCGTCACCGGCGAGCCGGGCCGCGAAGGAGCGGTCGAGCCCGCGGGCGAAGTCGAGCTTGGCGATCTGGGCATCCCTCGATCCGTCCCGGCGGCCGACGTTCGCCAGCCCCGTGGCAGTCGGCTTGAACACCGATCCCTGGAACGTGGCAGGGAGGAAGCCGTTGGTGAAGTTGTCGAGCCCACCCGGCGGGATGAGGCCACCGTTGACGACGATGTAGCCGGGGAGATCGTCGTTCTCGCTCCCCAGGCCGTAGGTCGTCCACGCCCCCATGCTCGGCCGCCCCTGGAGCCCGCTGCCGGTGTGGAGGAAGTAGTTGGCATTGGTGTGTTCGGGGAACTCGCTGGTCATCGAGCGGATCACCGCCAGCTCGTCGGCCACCGATCCGATGTGCGGAAACAGATCGCTCACCGGCAGGCCGCACGCCCCGTACGGCTTGAACTTCCACGGGCTGGGAAGGATCGTCCCGACGTTGTTGAACTGCGTCTGATCGACCTTGAACAGGTCGCGCGGGTTCTTGCCGGCATCCTGATCGAGCCGCGGCTTCGGGTCGAAGCTGTCGACCTGGGACACGCCACCATCCATGTAGAGGAAGATGACATTCTTCGCCTTCGCGGGATGATGGTTCACCGGCGCCACGGAATCGGCCCGGGCCGCTTCGGCGTGAAGCAGCGCCGCTGCCGCCATCCCTCCGAATCCACACGACGCCTGCGCGAGGAGGGCACGTCGGGAGATCGGCGTGGGGAGATACCGGCGACAGTGATGGGTGTGGCGGGAGTTGTGGCTCATGGGTTCGCTCATGGGACGAAAATGAACTCCTTGGCGTTGATCAGCGCATGGGCGAGGTCGGCCCAGACGGCAGGCTGCCGCGGATCGGTCGCGAAGTCACCCCCGTGGATCGCCGACTGGGCCGAGAGGAATCCCCGTGCCGCGGCCAGCTCGTCGGGCGATGGGGGGCGGGCGAAGGCCTCGCGGTACATCGTCCCGATGGACTCATCGACCGATGTGGCGGGATCGGCGAGGATCCGTGCGGCCCAGCGGGCGGACTGCTCGACGACGAACGGATCGTTCATGAGCGTCAGTGCCTGTGCCGGCACGTTCGTGACATTCCGGCGCCCCATCGCCTGAAACGGCACCGGCATGTCGAAAGCCAGGGGGATCGCCGGAAGGAAGTTGCGCCGGATCCTCGTGTAGATGCTGCGGCGGCCATCGCCGTCGAGCGGCCCCGACCCCGGCTTGCCGCGCCCTTCGTGGAAGTCCGACAGCGCCACCTCCACCGGAGGGCCACCGACCTTCGGATCGAGCCGGCCCGAGACGGCAAGGATCTTGTCGCGGACCGACTCCCCTTCGAGCCGGCGGAGCGGGAAGTGGTGGAGGAGGAGATTCCTCGGATCAAGCTCCACAGCCCGCGGATCGGCCACCGACTGCATCCGCCAGGTGCTGCTGGTGACGATCTCCCGCACAAGCCGCTTCATGCTCCATCCTTCCTCACGGAAGCGGACGGCGAGCGTATCGAGGAGGGCGCCGGCGCCAGCATCGGCCAACGGCTCACCGAGCTTGCCGAAATTATCGGGAGTGGGAATGAGGCCGCGGCCGAAGAGGTGATGCCAGAATCGATTCACCGCCACGCGCGCCGTGAGGGGATTTGCCGGATCGAGCACCCGGTCAGCCAGCTCGCGGCGCCCCGAAGACGCCGCCGGCCAAACCGGCTGGCCGCCACCGTCGACCGCCTCGAGGAATCGTCGTGGCACGACCGCCGCGGGCCGGGCGGCCGAGCCCTTGACGAGCACCGGATGATCGACGCCGTTGCCGTCGAGGATCGCCGGGGCTGTTCCAGAGGCGAGCCTGGCCCCCGCCGTGATCGGGGCGCGGGCCGCGTCGAGCTCCCGCGCCTGGGCAACCAGCGCCGTCGCCCGCGCGCCGTTCCAATCGATTGCCGGATCGCTCAGGAGACGTTCGAGAACCCCCGCGAACTCTGCCGCCCGTGGTCCGGTGGAGAGCGTTCCCTCCCGTGCCGCCACGAGCGCCTCGGTGACGAGCTCGCCGACAGCCGCGGCGATCGCCGCGTCGTCGGCCCCCTCAGCCGGCAGACGCCCAGCCACGGCGGCAAGGAACGGATCGACCCGCTTCGGCTCGGTGGGGGAGGCGACGACTTCGGCAACATCAGCTGCCCCGGCGACCGGCACGTACTCGACATGAATGAGATGCCCTCGCTGCCAATTCAAGTCGCTCCCCAGATCCTGCCGGATCCACTTCCACTCCCCCTGCGTGTCGACCGTTTGGAGGGTGGAGCCGTAGAGCGGCCCGACGAGGAGGATGTGGCTGTCGATACAGGTGAAGATCTGAAGATGGCCGCGGACGCGGTGCCACACCGTCCCCCCGTCGATCCGCACCTTCGGCGTCCGCAGCACGCGCCCGGCCCGGTCGGCTCCCCCGAGGGATCCGGCTTCGCGTTCCCCGCTGGAGACAAGCCCAGCCCACAGGCCGTCGAAGTGGGCGGAGTTCGTCGGCTCGATGCGGAGTCGCGCGGGCGTCCCCTCGGCCCCCGCCACGATCACGGCTTCCCCGGCCGGCCGGGGCCGCAAGCCCCAAGCGAAGCCGTCGCCGATCAGCGCCGTAGCCCCTTGCGGGCGGGAGTAGTCGGCGATCACGATCTCGCCGTCGGCGCCCCCTCCCTCGCTCTTGATCGCGAGGATCGCGTCGCGGGGCGGGAGCGTCGCAATCACGCGCGCCGCGAGACGGGCGCGGTCATCAGCTGCCGCTCCGTCGCCACCGGCGAGCGTGTCGGCCACCGCGCGGTCGAGGCGGAGACGGGCCTCCGCGTCGTGGGCGTCGAGGCGCCTGGCGACTTCGCGATTGGTGGGGAGCGATTCGAAAGGCACCTGCCGGTAGCTACTCGAGGCGAGCATGCCGGAGATGGCGTAGTAATCTTCCTTGGAGATGGCGTCGAACTTGTGGTCGTGGCAGCGGGCACACCCCAGCGCCATGCCGAGGAACGCCTTCCCGAAGGTGTCGACCCGGTTGTCGGTGCGGTCGGCCGCATCCTGGGCGATGTCGACCGGCGAGTGGATCTCCTCGCCGAGATACCAAAAGCCTGTTCCGAGCACCGACTGATCGGCGCCGGCGGCGTTCAGCCGGGGCGTGTCGAGAAGGTCGCCGGCGATCTGCTCGCGGACGAACTGGTCGTAGGGGAGATCGGCGTTGAGGCTGTCGATTACCCAGTCTCGATAACGCCAAGCGTTGGGAATGGGGAAGTCGAACTCGTGGCCACGCGTCTCGCCATAGCGGACGACGTCGAGCCAGTGGCGGGCAAACCGCTCGCCGAAGTGGGGGGATGCGAGGAGCCGGTCGACATACTTCTCATACGCCAGCGGATCGGGATCGGCGACGACCCGATCGACCTCGGTCGGATCGGCAGGAAGCCCGGTGAGCAACTCGGCGGCCCGGCGAACGAGTTGCCCCCGGGATGCCTCCGCCACCGGCGTCAGGCCGGCCGCCTCCAAGCGCGCAAGCACGAAGCGGTCGATGTCGTTGCGGCACCAGCCAACGGCCTCGACCGGCGGCGCCGCCACAGGCTGCGGCGGCTGCCAGCACCAGTGATCGGCTTTGCGGGCGGCGATGTCGAAGCCCCCTGCCGCTGCGGCCACCGGTCCTTCGACGGGCCACGGGAGCCCCCGGCGAACCCACTCCTCGAGCGTGGCGATCGCCTCGGGCGGCAGCCGGCCATCGGGGGGCATCTGGAGCTTGCCGACGTAGCGGACGACCTCGACAAGCAGACTCACCTCCGGCTTCCCAGGCGTTGCCAGCCCCTCGTGGCCGAGGGTCTCGGCCCGGGTGTCGAAGGAGAGATCCCCCTCCGGCTCACCGGCGGCACGGGAATGACAGGCCGAGCAATGCTCGAGGAGCAGCGGCCTGACCCGCGATTCGAAAAACTCGGCATCCTCGGCCGACGGTGCCCCGGGCAACTCGGCGGCCCCCGCCGTGGCAACGACCGCTGCGGTCACCACCAGGATCGCCACAGCGACCCCCAGGCGACCGCGGACCATGAAACACGCCATGTCGAAGTCCTCCGGGGGCCACAGGGGCCGGGGGCTCAACGCCCCGCTCGCTCCCGGTCGGTCGCCCCGCCGTTGGCAGGCAAACCACCCTCCATTTTACCTCCCCGCCGCCCGATCGGTACCGCAAAAACGTCAGCCATTTCCGCGGCTTTTTAGCGCAAAGGCGGGCCAGCGAGCTCTTTGCCGTCGATGGAGAGCACCTGGAAGTGGTGGACCGCCGGCACGTCGGCCTTCCAGGCCCACACGACCTTCCGCTCCGGCGACACCTCGACGAGGCGCTCGCCATGCTTGCCGACGTGGTAGCTGGCGATCATCGTGTTGCCGTTGGGGAGCCGCTGGATCCCGCAGGCGTCGGCGATGGCACCGTCGACTTCGCCGGTGTCGATCTGCCAGCGGATCTTCCCCTCCTTGTCGAACTCGACGACACGATTGCCGTTGGTGAGGCCGGCGAGGATTGCGCCGTCAGCGAGCGTGATCGCGGTAAACGGCCAGGTGTTGAGCTCCGGGGCGGCCGGATCGCGCGTGCCGATCCGCGTCAGTTCCTTGCCGGTGGCATCGTAGCGGATGATCGCGAAGTCGAAGAGGTGGGGGCAGAGATAGGTGCCGTCGGCCTGCTTGCGGCTCATCCGGGTTTGCATGTGACCGTTGGCCTTTTGACACGCCAGCGGAAACTCGACCTTCACCGTGCCGTCGGCGGCGATCTCGAGGAGGCGCGGATTCGGCCCCGCCTCGGTGAGGACGTAGGTCCCCTCGGCGGTCTTCTGGATGCTGTTGACCTCCTCCTGGGTGCCGTCGTAACGCCACACCACCCGATCAGCGGCGCCGTCCTTCCCGCGCTCGATCTCGACAGCCGCTCCTCCGGGCCCACCATCCCCGCGCGAAAGCGCGAGGAGAACGTTGCCGTCGGGGAGAACCCAGCCCTCGCGCGTGTTGGCCGGATGGCTCCACTCGACCTTCCCCTCGGGGTGATCGGGGGAGATTTCGACGATCGCCGTCCGCGGCCCGCAAACGAGGACGCGGCGCGACAGCGTCGGCGCCGCCTCGGCGGCCACGAGTGTCATGATCGCGGCCACCATGGCCAGCAGGAGCGTGCGACAACGAACAGACGGCATGGAACGGCTCCGACGGAGAACGGTGGATCGGCAGGCGCCGAAGCGAAGCCATGCTAACCGATTGCCCCACAGGTTGTCCGCCGATCCTCGAGGGCTCTCTCCACCGCTGATGCCGCCCTGCCGGGCCGCGTCCTTAGGCGGGAACGAGCCCCGGCCGCGGCGGTGAGTGATTGTCGGCGTCAGGCCGCCCGATCACCGGGCGATGACTGGGCCGCGGGCAAAAGGCTCTGACCCGAGGGCCCGATCGGCGGGGCCGAGGTGACCGGCGACTCGCCGAAGTAATACTTCTTCGCGTCGGGGTTGTTGAGGACCTCGTCGGCGCTGCCGTGGCAGAGCACCTTGCCAGCCCGGATGACATAGCTGCGATCGGTGATGGCAAGCGTCTCGCGCTCGCGATGGTCGGTAATGAGGATCGAGATCCCGTCGTCACGGAGCTTGACGATGATCTTCTGGATCGAGTGGATGGTGACCGGATCGATGCCGGTGAACGGCTCGTCGAGAAGGATAATCCGCGGGTTGGTGACGAGGCAGCGGGCGATCTCGAGCCGCCGCTTCTCGCCGCCGGAGAGCGCCCCGGCCCGCGACTTGCGGATGTGCTGGATCGAGAACTGCTCGAGGAGCTGCTCGCAGCGATCGCGGCGCTCCTTGCGAGTCATTCCCACCAGCTCCATGATCGCGAGCAGATTCTGCTCGGTGGAGAGCTTGCGGAAGACGCTCTGCTCCTGGGCGAGATAGCCCATGCCGCCGTCGCGGGCGCGCTTGAACATCGGCCAATGGGTGATCTCCTCGTCATCGAGGAGGACGCGCCCCGCGTCGGGAATCACCATCCCGCAGGTCATGCGGAAGCTCGTCGTCTTGCCGGCGCCGTTGGGCCCGAGAAGGCCGACGATCTCCCCTTGCTCGACGTGGAAATCGACACCGTCGACCACTCGGCGCCGGCCGTAATTCTTCACCAGGCCTTCGACCTGCAGCAGCGGCATCGGGATCCCCCCTCGGCAGGGACGAGTTCTTCCAAAGGACGGCTATCGCACCGGCCCCATCCTGCCGAAGTTGGGCCATGAGGGCAACCGCAACTCGACCGGGTTTCCCCGCACCCGGAAGCGGATTGGTACGGCCCAATCGGGGTACCAGGCATGCGGCCAGAAGATCGTCAGGGCCTTGCCGACGATCAGATTGCGATCGACATGGTGCCCCTCGAGCCACAGCCGGCTGTCCTTGCTCGCCGCCGAGTTGTCGCCAAGGACGAAAAACTGGTCGGCCTCGAGTGGAAAATCAAGCCGGGGCTTCTCGATCATGCCGCCGACGGCGCTGATGCCATCGGCCCCGATGTAGAAGATGTCGCGCAGGACCCGCACCTCGGAGAGGCGGACGGCAGCACCGGTCGCCGTCACGCCGGCCGGTGTGAGGTCGGAGACCGTGTCGGAGCCGGGACGCGGCTCCTCGCGCACCGGTTTCGCCGCTGCAGCGGCATCGATCGGCGTTGCCCACGCCGTCGCCGCGTCAAACTCCACCCGCCGGCCGTCGATGAACAGAGAGAGTTCATCGTCGACGTTGGCAAACAGGACCGTCCACTTCCCCCGGCCGCGGAGCTTCGTTGCCGCCTTCGGTCGGGCGCCGACGAGGAACGGACTGACGAGTTCCACGCTCCCGGCGGAGAGATCGATCCGAGCCTCGTGACGTCGCCCCGCCTCGACGAGATCGAGGATCACGGTGCCACCGTCGCCACGGCTCTCCAGGCGCGTCTCGACCGCCAGATCCCCCACCCAATGAGAGCGCGTCGGAATCGCGTTGTAGGGCTGGAAGTCGTCAATGAGCAGCGGCGAAAGCTCGCCGTCGACCCGGCCGCCGGCCCCAATCTCCTCCCAGTCGTCCGACGTCGGCATGAAGTGGCGGTAGCGGAGCGTGGCCGGGCCGTCCCCCTCCGCGTCGATCGCCCACGACCGGCCGCCGTCGTCGGTCGACCACCGAGGTGCGGCCGTTGGGCCCCAATCGCTCCACCGCAGCGGCCAGCCCGCCTTGGAAAGCTCGTCGGACTCGTACCGGGAGTCGTGGACGCACTGGAGCATGGCACGGAGCTTGGCCGTCGGCTTGCGGGCGATCGCCGGCTCGGCCGCGTCGCGACTGGTCCAGATGTCGCCGCCGGCGATCGATACCGTCTCGCCCGGCAGTCCGATGAGCCGCTTGATGTAGTTCGTCTTCGCATCCTCGGGGTAGCGGAAGACGACGACATCGAAGCGCTTGGGCAAGACGTAGTCGTAGGCGAATTTGTTGACGAGGATCCGGTCGCCGTTGAACGACGGATAGCGCGGATCGTAGGCCTTGTGATTGACCGTGAGGAGGTCCATGTCGTGGCCGCAGTTCGGGCAGCGGGACGACCCGATCAGTTTGCTGGCTAGGCGCATGCGGACCTGCTCGAGCTGGCCGTGTGGGGACTCAAGCGTCTCCACCCGGCGCCGGGCCTGTTCGCGTTCGCCGGCGGGGGCGTTCTGGTCGGCCATGACCCCCCGGGCCCGAGCGAGGTCCCCTTCGAGCTGCGCTGCCTGCTCGCGGAAGCTCTGCGACTGGTCGTCCTCTTCCGCGCTGCAGCCGACCCGGTAATCGCGGCCGCAGGCCGTGCAGACGAGGTCCTTGTGCCGCCCCATGAGGGCCGGCGCCATCGAGCCTGTGGGAATGACGAACGCCTCCGCCTCGAAGGCCCGAAAAAGAAGGGCGAGCGTGAAAGCGACGACGATCGATTCAATCGTCTCCCGGCCGAAGGCCAATGGGTGGATCACCGTGTCGCGGGTGCGGAGCCGGGCCACGGCCGGGACGACCGGGGCGCCGCTGGCCGGCGGGGAGGGGGACCGGCTCTTGTCGATGGACATGCAACGGGCTCCGGGCGGAAGGGCTGCCGACCCCCGCAGACTATTTTTTAGCCGGGGCCGGGGCAAGCGATCCTGTTGACCAAGCACCCAATGAACGGCGGAAACCGATCCCGACACCCGCGATCGCTTCCCCACCCAGCCTCACTTCCCCAACAGCCGGCCGACCACCTCTTCGACGTCGTCGTAGGTGAAGGGGCGTTTGAGCCGCTTGGTGGCGTCGTCCTCGTCAAACCGCTGCGCGAGCTTTCCGTCGGGGCCGTAGACGTAGACCGCCGGCACGCTGACGAGATCGAGCTTCCGGTAGACCGCATCGGCTTCTTCCGTGGAGAGAAGATTGACGACGTCACCGGCACCGACCTTGTCGAGGAAATTCTCAATGGTGGGGAGGAGCTCCTCCGGGGCATCGATCCCCTCGTAGTCGAGGGAGAACGAAATGCAGGCGATCCTTTCACCGTGGGATTTCTTGAGGGCGACAAGTCTCGGGAACTCCTTCACACACGGCGGGCAGGAAGTGCTCCAGAAGTCGACGACGACCACCTTGCCGGTGTGCCGGGCAATCTCGGCCTCGAGCCCGGCGTGGTCGACCAGCCGGACGCTCGCCTTTCCCGTTGTCTGGACCGGCGTCTGGGCCAGGGAATGGCCCGCCAACACCCCCGCCAGGAGAAGCACGGTTCCCAGCCAGGCCCCGTACCGCGACAATCGCCCCCAAGAGCCCATCGTCCCCACCGCACCCAGTTCCGCCATGGCCACCTCCCGGTTCGTCCATCTTCGCCACAAGCCGCCTGACACATTCGCGGTGCCGCGCGAGCTCATCGTCGCCTGCGCCCCGATGCGCAGCCACGTCAATCTCTCCCACATCGTACGAACCTGCGGCTGCTTTGGCATCCGCCGGGTGATCGCCTGCGGCGCCGCTCGCCTCGACGACAAGATCGCCCGCGACGGCGCCGATTCGGTCGAGCTCGAGGTCCACCGCAGCCTCGGGCCCGTTCTCGACAGGCTGAAGCGTGAGGGCTGGCAACTGGTCGGGCTCGAGCAGACGACCGGGTCGGAGACGCTGTTCGCCTTTCCCTTCGTGTCGCGAACGGTCCTCGTCATCGGCAACGAGCGGCTCGGGCTCGAAGAGGAGATCCTCGAGCGGCTCGACCGGGTTGCCGAGATCCCGATGGCTGGCCTGCCCCACAGCCTCAATGCGGCGACATCGACCGCAGTCGCGATCTATGAATACTGCCGGCAGTTCCCCGCCGGGGGGCCGCAGCCGGGGCCCGTGGAGCCGGCATGACGCTCCTCATCGGCACCGACGAGGCGGGCTACGGCCCGAACCTCGGCCCGTTGGTCGTGGCGGCCTCGGCTTGGCGCCTGCCCGACGCGGACAAAGCCGCCGACCGCCTCGCCCGCATGGCGGCCGAGATCGGCGCGGCGGCGGGCTCGAGACAGCCGCTGTGGGCCGACTCGAAGCAGCTCTACAAGCCGGGGAGCGGGCTCGGCGCGATCGAACGCGGAGTGCTCGCGGCGCTGGCTGCAACCGCGCTGGCTTCAACCGCGCCGACTTCCAGCATGCAGCGAGCGAGCCACGGAATCCCCTCCGACGGCGTTGCGCTTTCGGAGCGACTCGGCATCGACAACCCCGTCGCCACCGCTCCCGCGGAGTGGCCACGGTTCATGGCAATGGCGATCCCCGTCGCCGCCTCCCCTGGGAGCCTCGCAGCTCTTGCTGATTCGGTCGCTACGATCCTTCCCGCGCATGGGATACAGCTCGTCGCCGTCGCGTGCCGGCTGCTCCATCCCGCGGCGTTCAACGCCCTCCTCGACAGCGGCCTGAACAAGTCCGACATCCTCTCGAAAACGACCCTCGAGCTTGCCGCCGAGCTCCGTGCGCTTGCCCCCGGGGAACCGGCTGTGGTGTGGTGCGATCGCCACGGGGGGCGGAAATCGTATGCCGCGCTCGTCGGCCGGCATTTTGCAGCGCCTCTGGTCCGCACGCTCGTCGAGACCGCTGCCTCGAGCGCCTACGAGATCCCCGAGGCGGAGGTGCGGATCGAGTTCACCGTCGGCGGCGAGGCGCGGGTGCCGGTGGCACTGGCCAGCATGACGGCGAAGTATGTCCGCGAATTGGCGATGGCCGCCTTCAATGCCCACTGGACGACCCTCGAGCCAAGGCTGCGGCCGACGGCCGGGTATCCCGTCGATGCCCGTCGGTGGCGCGAGGAGGCGGCGGCCATCCTCGGGCGCTTGGCCATCCCCTCCGACACGCTCTGGCGACGGGCCTGAGCGAGCAGGGCCAGGCAACGCTGGACTGCCCCCGATCCGCCCTCGATAATCATTTTCTTTGCTGCCCATTGGCAGGCCGACCTGATCGCGAAGCCCGATGCTATCTCGGGTGCTCGCGATTCTTGGGCCCGTGGTGGGCAGGCCTCGCCATGAAAGCCATGAACCCATGAACACCATGACCGTCTGGACGTTCGAGGAGTGACAATGCACCGATCGAGCGACCGTGACCGCAAACCCGCTCCGCCTCCCACGCGAGACGACGCCACCATCAACCTTCCTCCGGCAGCGGCCGGAAGCGACGCCACGATTCAGCTCCCAGCCGGTGGCGACGCGACGATCCAACTCCCCCCGCCACCGAGCAGCGGTGACGCGACGGTGAACTTCGCCCCCGCCGCTCTCAGCGATGCCACGATCCAATTCACCCCCGCTCCACCGATCGCCAACGACGCCACGATCCAGCTGTCGGCGTCCTTCGACACCACGAGCGCCGACGGCGGAGCGACGATGGTCCTCCCTCCGGCAAAGGGAACGCCCGACGACGGCACCGTCGCACTCGGGCCGGGGGAGGCGCCGCGCGGCAACGCGAGCGTCGCCTTCGCAACATCGACGGCGGATTCGATCGGCCCTTCGATCGATCCCACGACCGGGCGGCCGGTGCCGCACGTCAGCGGCTACGAGATTCTCGGCGAGCTCGGCCGCGGCGGGATGGGGGTGGTCTACAAGGTGAGGCAGAAGAAGCTCAACCGGCTCGTCGCCCTCAAGATGGTGCTCTCCGGAGGACACGCCAGCCCCGATGCCCTGGCCCGCTTCCTCGTTGAAGCGCAGGCCGTGGCAGCGCTCCAGCATCCCAACATCGTCCAGATCTACGAGGTCGGCGAACACGACTCCCTCCCGCACTTCTCGCTGGAGTTCGTCGACGGTGCCCCGCTCGATCGCGCCCTCGCCGGCAAGCCGCAGAAGCCCGTCGACGCGGCACGGCTCGTAGAGACGCTGTCACGGGCGATGCAGTTCGCTCACGACCACAGCATCCTCCACCGCGATCTCAAGCCGGCCAACGTCCTCCTCACCTCCGACGGGGTGCCGAAGATCACCGACTTCGGGCTGGCCAAGAAGCTCGAGGGGGATTCGAGCCAAACAAAAGACGGCTCGATCATGGGGACGCCGAGCTACATGGCGCCGGAGCAGGCGCGGGGGGAACTGAAGAACCTCGGCCCCTCCGCCGACATCTATTCGCTCGGGGCGATGCTCTACGAGATGCTCGTCGGCAGGCCGCCGTTCCTCGGCTCGAGCCCCTTTGACACCATCATGCAGGTGATCAAGGAGGAGCCTGTCCCGCCGTCGCGGCTGATGGGCAAGCTCCCGGTGGACATCGAGACGATCTGCCTGAAATGCCTCCAAAAGGAGCCCTCCAAGCGCTACGCCTCGGCCGATCTCCTCGCCGAGGATTGCCGCCGCTTCATCGCCGGGGAGCCGATCCTCTCTCGCCCGATCTCCCCGGCCGAGCGGGCGTGGCGCTGGTGCCGGCGCAACCCGAAGGTGGCCGGCCTCCTCGCCACCGTCGCCGGGCTCCTCGTTCTCGTCGCCGTGACGTCGACGGTGTCGGCCCTGACGATCGCCCAAGAGCGGAATCTCAAGGAAATCCAGCGGCAGGATGCCGTCGACGCCCGGGAATTGGCGGAAGCGGCGAAACAGCGGGCCGAGGAGAACGAAAAGCTAGCCACCGATCAGGCCGGCCTCTCCCTGGAAACAATGCAGGTCCTGATCGACAAGGTGCAGACGCAACTCGACGAGGCCCCCCGCACCCAGCAGATCAAGCGGGATCTCCTCGAGACCGCCATGGAGGGGCTGAAGAAGGTCGCCAAGAAGGCGGAGGGCTCGACGAGCATCGAGGCCACGATGCTCGGCGCCCACATGCGGATGGCGGACATCTTCCGGCAACTCGGCGACACCGACGATGCCATGAGTGAGTTCGAAAAATCACTCGACATCGCCAGACGGCGCGCCGCCAAGAACCCCGACAACGATGCATCCCAGGCCAACCTCGCCGTCGTCCTCAGCCAGGTCGGCGACATGCGGCAGGAGCTCGAGCGCGACGTCGATGCTTCCCTGTCGTGCTACCGGGAGGCCCTCGGGATCTGCGAGACCCTCCATGGCAAACCGCCGAGTGCCGTCGGGGGAATGCCCCCCGAAAGGCCCCTCGACATGCTCGCCGAAGCCAACAAGAACGTGGCGCTGACGCTCCTCAAGCAGGGAAAGCCGGGCGAGTCGCTCCCCCTCCTCGCGAAGGTGGTGTCGCTGCGCCAGGAGCTCGTGGCGATGGCGCCGGATGTCCAGTCTTTCCAGCAGACGCTCGCCCAGGCCTACAACATCCTCGGGGAAGTGTGCTTCCTCACCGGTGACACCGCCGCCGCGCTCACCCATTACGACGAATGCATCGCCCAGCGCGAGAAGGTTCTCGCCAACGACCCGGGAGACATCCAGGCAACGTTCGAGCTCGCCGAATCGTGCGGCAACTACGGCGACGTTCTCATCCGCCTCGGCAACAACGCCGGTGCCAGGAAGCTCTTCGAGCGGGCTCTGGCCGGCTTCCACGGGCTCATGGAGCTCGACGGGCGGAACATCAACTTCAAGATCGCGACGGCGGCTTCCTCCTACCGGCTGGGGATGCTTGCCCGCCGCGCCGGCGACACGGCCGAGGCCGACCGCCATTTCGCCGAAAGCTTGGCGCTCCGCGAGGAGATCGCCGCCCTCGATCCCAACAATGACGCCCGGCGGATGGAACTGATGCTCGCCCTGGCGACCTGCGGCGAGCACGTTCGGGCCGTTGAGATCGCCGAGGCGGTTCGGGCCGGCTCGAAGGATCCCGAACTCCTCTGCGAGGTGGCCCGCTGCTACGCCCAGTGCTCCGCGGGCTTGCGTGCGACCGACGCCACCCAGGCCAACGCCTACGCCGATGCCGCCATCGCCGCCCTCTCCGAGGCGATCGACGACGGCTATGGCGATCGGGTCGCGTTCAACACCGACCCCGATCTCGACCCGATCCGGGACCTCCCCGGATACCAGGCCCTCTCGGGGCGGTTCCCCGCCGAGTGAGCCCATCGCGGCGACGTCGCCTGCCGCCATGAACCACGAACGAACGTCCCCCCGACATCCTTCGTGGTTTCACGCTCGTGGTTTGATAAGCGAGCCCATCAGGTGACCGTCAGCGTGATCGACTGGCTGACTGCCTTCTTCGCCCCCCCTTTGTCGGTCGCGGTCACGGTGAAGGAGTAGGTCTTCCCCTTCATCGCCAGCGTCGATCCCTTCACGGTCACCGCGCCGGTCGTGGCGTCGATCGCAAACAGCGTGGCGTCGGTGGCGGCGAGGCTGAAGGCGACCCCCTGCGAGACGTCGGCCGAGTCGTTGACCGTCGCCGAGTAGACGACCGGATTGAGCGTGGCGCTTGCGACCACCGAGGCGGTGCGGCCGGAGGTGAACGTCGCCGCGGTGTCGTCGACGTTGACGACGCTCACCGTCACAGCCTTCTCGGCACTATTGACACCATCCGACGCCACCACCGTGAACAGGTACGACGCCTTCGTCTCATAGTCGGCCGCAGCGAGAAGCGTCACCGCCCCCGTCGCGGCGTTTATGGCCACCCGCGCCGCATCTCCCACGAGCGGCTTGATCGAATACGTCACGAGGCGGAAGGCAGCAGTGACGTCGGCATCGGTGCGCGTCGCCGTGTAGATCACGGTGGTCGTCGCCGCGTTCTCCGTCACCGAGCCGACCGCGGCGCTCGTGATCACCGGTGCGTTGTCGTTGCGATCGATGACGCTCACGGTCACCGCCTTTTCGGCCCGGTTGATCCCGTCGTCCGCCACGACCGTGAACAGGAAAGACGTCTTCACCTCGAAATCGGCCGGGGCAAGAAGCGTCACGGCGCCGGTCGTCGGATGAATAGTCACCCTCGCTGCGTCACCGACGAGCGGCTTGATCGAGTAGGAGACGTTGCGGAAGGCGGCCGTCACGTCGGCATCGGTGCGGGTGGCCGTGTAGATCACCGTGCTCGTCGCCGCGTTCTCCGCCACCGTGCCGGTCGTGGCGCTCGTGATCACCGGAGCGTTGTCGTTGGTATCGATGACGTTCACCGTCACCGCCTGCTCGGTCGCGTTGAGCCCGTCGCTGGCAATGATCGTGAACTGGTACCACGTTCTCGCCTCGTAATCCGCAGCGGCAAGCAGGGTCACGGCGCCGGTCGTGGCGTTGATCGCGACGCGTGCCGCATCGCCGACGGCCGGCTTGACGGAATAGGTCACTTGGCGGAAGGCCGCCGTGACGTCGGCGTCGGTCCGAGTGCCGGTGTAGATCACGGTCGTCGTGGCCGCGTTCTCCGTCACCGAACCGGTCGGACCGCTCGTGATCACCGGAGCGCTGTCGTTGGCGTCGACGACGTTCACCGTCACCGACTTCTCGGTCGTGTTGAGCCCGTCACTGGCGATGATGGTGAACGCGTACGACGTCTTCGCCTCGAAATCTGCCCGGGATAGGAGCGTGACAACACCGGTCGTCGGAGCCATCGCCACCATGGCGGCATCGCCGACGGCCGGCTTGATCGACCAGGTCACTTGGCGGAAGGCAGCCGTCACGTCGGCGTCAGTCCGCAAGCCGGTGTAGATCACCGCCGTCGTGGCCGCGTTCTCCACCACCGATCCGGTGGCGGCACTGGTGATCACCGGGGCGTTGTCGTTGGCGTCGATGACGTTCAGCGTGACGATCCGCTCGGACCGATTGACACCGTCATCGGCGACGACCACGAACAGATACGACGTCTTCGTCTCGTAGTCGGCCGGAGTGAGCAGGGTCACGGCACCGGACGCCGCGTTGACCGACAACCTCACCCCATCCCCCGCGCCCGCCTTGATCGAATAGGAGACGTTGCGGTAGGCCGCGGTCGCGTCGGCATCCGTCCGCGTCGCCGTGTAGACAACGGCGCTGACCGCGGTGTTCTCCGCCACCGTCGCCGTCGCGGCGCTGGTGAAGATCGGGGCGTTGTCGTTGGTATCGGAGACCACGACCGTGACGATTTGGTAGCTCACAAGCCCGCCCGGATCGGTGGCGGCGACACGAACCTGATAGATCCCGTCGCGATCCGCATCGGTCGGATTCTCGAAGTCGGGAGCGACCTGGAACGTCAGCACGCCGGTGACCGGATGAAGAGTGAACAGAGCCCCGTCGGCGTTGTCGGTCGCATCGGCCGCGATCGCATAGCCGAGAGTGTCGAGATCCCAGTCGGTCGCTGCGGCAACGCCGGCGATCGGGAGATTCTCGGCCAGGTTGACGACCCTCATGGCCACTGCGAACTCCGGGGCGACGTTCACGTCGACCACGCTCACCGTGTACCGCGTCACCACATTGCGAGTGCCGTCGGTGGCCCGCACGATCACCTCGGCGATATTGTCGGCGCCGACGTCAGCCGGGGCCGTGTACCTCGGCCGGTTTGCAAATCGCAGAAGGCCGGTCGCGCCATCGATCTGGAACAGCCCGGCATCGACGCCGGCGACCACGGCAAACGTGGCCGCTCCGGCGAGCCCCGTCGAGGGAGCCATGCCGACCGTTTGCTGATACTCCGCGACACTTGGCGCGACAACCGCATAGGTCGTGCTCGACCGGGAGTCGACCACAGCGGCCCCACCGGAGAGATCGATCGTCTGGGCATCGAGCACAGCGAAGATCCCGGCGCGGTCAAGGGCATTCCCGGCAAGTGACACTCCCGACCCAAGGTTGATCGCCTCGAAGGAGGTGCGGAACGTGTTCCCAGACAGCCCGGCGATCGCGAGATTCACGGTGCCGGCGATGCCCGACTGCACGCTGCTAGCAAACGTGTTGCCGGTGATCGTGGCGCCGGCCGAGCCGCCGTCGTCGACGTGCGCCACTCCGGAGACGGCGTTGCGGATGACGTTGCCATCGACCGTGACGTCGGCCGAACTGCGGATGAGGATCGCGCTGCCTCCGGCGACGTCGGCGTTGTCGATTCCGAAGCCCCGGACGATCACGCCGGTGGCCGCTACCGTCACCGTGGCGGTCGCCCCGGCACCGAGGAGCGCTGTCGCCTCGCTGCCGGCAGCCGACACGAGGCTCAGGTCGTCCTTATCGAGGACGATCGCGCCGGAGTAGCTGCCGGGGGCGACGAGGATCGTGTCGCCGACGGCCGCCGCATCGACGGCAGACTGGACCGTGGCAAAGCCGTCTCCCACGCCAACGAGGAGCGTCGCCGTGCCGTCTCCTCGGAAGCGGACGATCTCCACGCTCGTGAGGATGCTCACGCTCGCCGGGACGACGCCCGGCAGGCTCGAGACCGTGACGGTCGAACCGCTGATCGCGATCGTGTAGTCAGCCTTGCCGCCCGGCAGAGTGACCGCGTCGGTCCCCGCCCCACCGTCGACCGTGTTCGATCCGCCGCCGAGTTGAGACTCGTCGGCAGCGTCAGACCCCTGGAAGGCGTTGACCGAGCCGCCACCGGCGAACGTGTTGCCACGGGCATTCCCGGCAAGCGTGTTCCCGAGGGCACTGCCGAGCACCCGCTCGAGGCCCTTTGCCGCCGACGGCTCGTCGGCGGATTCGACCGCCGACGAAAGCCGGAGCGACAGATCCCCGGCCGCGACCACCTGCACCGCCGTCGATGCCAAGTCGATCGCCACGGCAGCTCCGAAGTTGGTGAAGTCGAGGGTGTCGTCGCTGTCGCGGCCGCCCACTGAACCAGTGGCGCCTAGGCCGCTCTGCTCGAGCCGGACATCCTCGAGAATCGTGTCGGAGCCCAAGGCCGTTCCCTGGAACACGTACGTGTCGTCGCCACCGCCCCCCGCCAACGTGTCGTTCCCTCCGCGCCCCTCGAGGACGTCGCCGGCGTCGTTGCCGGTGGCGGCGTCGAATCGGGAGAGGAACAGTTCGTAGCTCCCGATGTCGGCGGCTTGACCATCGTCATGGTAGAAGCCCTTCACCTCGATGTAGTAGATGCCGTCGGCCGGAAGGACGAGATCGATGATGCTCGGATCGCGCGTCTCGAACTCATCGTCACTCAAGGAGACAACAATCCCGGCTGCGTCGTACACCGTCAGCACGGCGTCGAGATCGTCCGACGACGAGAGTTGCTTGTAGCGGTCGAGCGCGGATGACATCACCTGGATGTTGAGGAGATCGCCGCGCCGTCCCGAGATCCGGTAGACATCGAGCTCGCCAGTGGCAGTGAGCTCGCCGAGCACGGCGACGGCCCCGGCCATGAGATCCTTGGCGGCGTTGAGGCCATGGTTGAGCGTATTGGGGAGCGCAAGGGGCACGGGCACAAGCTCCTGGGCGCCCGACAGGCTCCGGGTGTCATGGGGCGTGGCCTGCTCGGCGACCAGCAGACCCCCGTCGGGGGTCAGCGGTGCCATGTCGTTGTAGACGAGCTTGATCGCCTCGCGCTCGCCGAAGAATTGGACGGCAACGAGATCCCAAAGCGTGAAGCCCGTCAGGGCCGGTGTCTCGATGATGTGACGGTCGGTCTCCCAGGCAGCAGACGGGCCCGCATACTCTGGGTTGTTGTAGTAGCCACTCCTCCCCGGCGGGGCCTCGATGCCGAATCCTGGCGGCCCGAACGAATCGGCATGCCGCAGCCCCAGGAGATGCGAAAGCTCGTGCGCTGCCAGCCAGGCCGACGCCGCGACGAAGTTCTCCGAGGTGGCCGTCGGCCCCCCCGTGACGCCGAGCAGGCCGTTGACGTCGACAGTGGCGACGCCGGAGTAGCTCCGGTTGCCGAAATCAACCTCCGATGCCCAGCCGCCGGAATCCTCGGAGCCTGGCCGCGGCTTGTTGAACGTGATCGTGGCGTACTCGCCGAGTGCCGGTTTGTCGAGGACGAACTGGACGCTGAAGGCGCTGTAGATGGAAGCCAGCCGGACGGCGATCGCTGCCCGCTCGGCGGTCGTGTAGGCATGGTCACCGACCGACTCGTCGGTCTCGCTGTCAAACTCGAGATAGGCCACCTGCACGCGGCCGTTGGAGGTAGCGGCGGCGCCGAGCCGATCATCGGGCAGATCGGACCCGAACAGGGCATTGTCGCGGGAGTTGCCGCGGAGCGTGTCGGCACCGCTCGAGCCAACGGCATCCTCGAAGCCGCTTCCACTCGCGAGCGTCAGCGACAGGCCAGACTTCACGACCTGCGTCGTCGTCAGGGCGAGGTCGACGGCCACCCCGACGCCGCCGACGACCGAGAGCGACGAGAAATCGAGCGTGTCGGTGTCGAGATCGGCTGCCTCGTCGAGTGCCAGAGTGCCGGTCACGCCATCGACGAACAGGAGGGTGTCGTCGCCGCTGCCGCCGGCAATCGAGCCGGTCAGCGTCGTGCCTCCCAACACGGCCCGGTCGCGACCGTCGCCGAGGTCGATCGTGAGCGCCACACGAGCGCCATGGTAGTCATCACCGCGGCCATCATTGACAAACACGTCGTCGCCGGCCCCGGCCGCAAACGAGATCGTCACGTCATTGCCGCTGTTGATCAGCGCGTTACTCCCGGTGTCACCGACGACCGCGAGGGAGACATTGTCAGCGTCGTTGGTGATCGATTCGAACCGGGTACTGCCGACAGTGATCGTCGACCCGGCTCCGGAGTTGCGCAGCGACACCATGTCCGCCCCGGCGACGTTGATCTTGTTGCCTGAGCCGGTGGAGTTGACTCCGACCTTGAACGATCCACCACGGATATCGATGCCCCCCGAGCCACTGGCATTGAGCGTATTGAACTTTCCCCCCGCGACATCGATCTTCCCGGCGCCACTGGAACTGAGGATGTTGAACGAACCCCCGGAGACGTCGATCTTCCCGGCACCGCTCGAGCTGACGACGCTGAACTTGCCACCACGGAGGTCGATCGCGCCGGTGCCGGTCACCGTCACCGTCTTGAACGAGCCGTCGGTGATGCCGAGGTCACCGGAGCCTGAAGCAACAAGCTGATCGAAGTCGCCGCCGGCGACGTTTATCTTTGCCGCGCCGCTCGATCCCAATCCAACGCTGAACTTGCCACCACGGACATCGATCTTGCCAGCACCGTTGCTAGCGAGGACCCCGAACTTACCGCCGCTGACGTCAATCGCGCCGGAGCCGACGACCGTCACCGTCTTGAACGAGCCGTCGGAGATCCCCAGGTCACCAGTGCCGGAAGCGAAAAGCTGCTCAAAGTCTCCCCCCTTGACGTTGATCTTTGCCGCGCCGGTCGACCCCAGCCCGACGCTGAACTTGCCGCCGCGGACGTCGATCGCGCCGGAACCGGTCACCGTCACCGTCTTGAACGAGCCGTCGCTGATCCCGAGTTCCCCGCTGCCGGAAGCGACGAGCTGTTCGAAGTCGCCCCCCGAGACATTGATCTTCGCCGCGCCGCTCGATCCGAGCCCGACGCTGAACTTGCCGCCGCGGACGTCGATCGCGCCGGAGCCGGTCACGGTCACCGTCTTGAAAGAGCCGTCGGTAATGCCGAGTTCCCCGCTCCCTGAAGCAACAAGCTGATCGAAGTCGCCGCCGGTGACGTTGATCTTCGCCGCGCCACTCGACCCCAAGCCCACGCTGAACTTGCCGCCACTGACATCGATCTTGCCAGCGCCGTTGCTGGAGAGGACCCCGAACTTGCCGCCGCGGACGTCGATCGCACCGGCACCACTCACCGTCACCGTCTTGAACGAGCCGTCGGAGATCCCCAGGTCACCAGTGCCGGAAGCGACGAGCTGTTCGAAGTCGCCCCCGGAGACGCTGATCTTCGCCGCGCCGCTCGATCCCAGCCCGACGCTGAACTTGCCGCCGCTGACATCGATCGCGCCCGACCCACTCACCGTCACCGTCTTGAACGAGCCGTCGCTGATCCCGAGTTCCCCGGTGCCTGAAGCGACGAGCTGATCGAAGTCGCCGCCGGCGACGTTGATCTTCCCGGCACCGCTCGACCCCAGCCCGACGCTGAACTTGCCGCCGCGGACATCGATCGCGCCAGAGCCGGTCACCGTCACCGTCTTGAACGAGCCGTCGGAAATCCCCAACGCACCAGTGCCGGAGGCGATGAGATCTTCGAAATCCCCACCGCGGACATCGATGCTGCCGCTGCTGCTGTTGGTGAGGACGCCGAACTTGCCGCCACGGACGTCGATCCCCGACGTCCCGCTGATCGTCACCGTCTTGAACGCCCCGTCGGTGATCCCCAGTGCCCCGGAGCCGCTCGTTATCAATTCCTCAAACGATCCGCCGGCAACGTCGATCTTGCCGGCTCCGCTGGCATTGAGCGTCTTGAAGCTGCCGCCGCTGACATCGATCTTGCCGACATTGCTCGTGTTGAGAACATCGAACGAGCCGCCGCGGACATCGATGCTCCCCGCAGAGCTCGCCGTCAAGGTCTTGAAGGCCCCGCCACGGACATCGATCTGCGAGCCCTTGCCCGTCGACGTGAGCGTATTGAATGATCCGCCGCTGACGTCGATCTGCGCGTCGCTCCGCGAGTTCTTGATCTTCGCATCGGCCATGTCGGCATCGGTGAGCGACACGATGCGGCTGTTCATCGCCACGTCCCCCGTCGTGACGATCTTGCTCGTCTTCGTCATCGTCAGGGTGTCTGCCTCGAGCGTGATCTCGCTGCCGCTCGTGCTCTGGATGCTGCCGTCGATCGTCAGCGGGCTGTGGCTGATGAGTGAGACGATGTCACTGGCACGGACTGCCCCGGAGACGGTGATGCCGTGCGTATCGTCGCCGTAATTCTCCACCGCCACGCTGCCGGCGGAATTGACCGCCTCGACGATATCAACCGCCCCGTGGACGTTTTTCTGGTTGAGGATCGAGATGTCCCCCGAACCAGAGTTCTTTACCGAGATAAAGCTGACCTGGGTGTCGAGGACGTTGTCGCTGCCGATGCCACCGACGGCGCGGAGGACTACGCTCGAGGCGATGATGTTGTTGATCGGGTCGGTCCCTGTCGCCTCGGGATCGTTGTCGTCGATGATCGCGCCACTGGAGTCGAGCGAGACAGAGCCGGTTGCTCCCGTGTTTATCTCCGCCCCCAGATAGATCGTGCCGCTGACGACGGAGAGGCTCTCGAGCAGGGCGGGGAGGATGAGCGTGCTCGTGGCCAGGCCCGACGGAATCGTTGATCGGGTGATCTCGAGCGAGTCGATCCCGAAGTTGGCGATCAGTGTGCCGCTGAACTTCGAGGCATCGAGGATCCGCCCGTCGAGGCCAACCTCATCAGGGTCTGATGGGTCGGTACCGAGGGTGACATTCACGACCTCGATATTGCTGAACGAATCGGTGCCGGAACCGATCAAGCTCGAATTGCTGACAATGACGTCGACCAGACTGAAGGACTTGACGAACGTGTCGGTGCCGTCGCGGCCGTCGATCGTGTCCTGGCCCCCCAGGCCGCGGAAGACGTTGGCCCGCGCATTACCGCTCATGGTGTCGGCGGCATTGCTGCCGGTGACATTCTCGATCCCCTCACTGTCGGAGAGCGTGACAAACAATCCGTCGGTCACTTCCTGTTCGGTCGTGACGGCCAGATCGACCGTCAGCCCGGCGCCGCCGGAGAGCGTGACGGCTGAGAAGTCGAGCGTGTCGGCGTCGGCATTGGCGACCTCCACGATCCTCACGATCGGCGACGTCCCTCCCACGAACACGTAGGAGTCATTCCCGAGGCCGCCCTCGAGGATCAACCTTCCCCCCCAGCCATTCACCGTGAACTTGTTAGCACCACTCCCCCCCACCAGTTCGACCACCTCGATGCTGACAAGCAGATCCGACCCGACCCCTGTGATCGTCGCGGCGGTGACCGTGGCGTCGACGTTCCCGCTCTCGATCGCGGTGTCGGTTCCCGCCCCACCGTCGAGCGTGTTGCTGCCGGCACGCCCGGCGAGCGTGTCGTCGCCGCCGAGCGCCGTGATCGCGTTGTCGCGGGCGTTGCCGAGCATCGTGTCGGCCGCCGCCGTGCCGGTGACGTTCTCAATCCCAGTGGCATCAGAGAGCGTCAACGTCAGCGTGGCCGTCACAGACTGGGAAGCCGTCAGCGCGAGATCGACGCTCACGCCCGTATCGTCACCGAGCGAGAGGGCGGAGAAGTCGAGCGTGTCGGTGTTCGCACCGAATTCTTCCACAATGGCGATCGACGCCGACACTGCCCCGACGAACACATAGCGGTCGCTCCCGGCGTCGCCGGTGAGCGTGGCGCTCCCTACCCAGGCATTCACGGTGAA
>Ga0114978_10001016_pt1 | contig 23592 bp, 20 predicted proteins | sample S_140212_EF_Meta_FD_87027 | JGI IMG/M metagenome (GOLD analysis project Ga0114978, IMG submission 87027) | Freshwater microbial communities from Lake Simoncouche, Canada to study carbon cycling - S_140212_EF_MetaG | ecosystem: Environmental > Aquatic > Freshwater > Lake | place: Lake...
ATCATCTGCAGGCGGGAGAGGGCAGGGCTGGCGGGTGGTGGCGCGGTGACGGACATTCCGCATGGACAGTATTGTGTCGTCGGCTTATTTCAACAACGGGTGCGCGGAAGGGCGATTTGCTGTTTGGCACGCGCCTGCCCTCGGCTACATTTCCGCCATGCGCAAAAAAGGTTCCCGCCTCCCCTGGATTCTCCTCGCCCTGGCGGTGGTGTTGGCGGCGGGGATTTTCGTGACAGCTTCGGTCTGGATCCGCGGATTCCTGCATAGCGACCAATTCCGTCTGCTGGTGTCGGCTAAAACCGGCGAGGCGTTCCGATCTACCGCCACCTACAGCCCTTTGCGCTGGGCGGGTCCGTCCGTGTTTGCCGACTCGCTGCAGGTCGAGGGAAATCCCGGATCGATCGTGCAAAATCTCCGCGCCGATCAAATCCGCGCCGAGGTGAACTGGCGTGCGATCTGGGAGGGTGCCTGGCGGGTGGATCGCATTGATGTTGTCAGCTTCGAGGGCACATTTCGTCCGGGTTCGCCGGACGGCGAGAGGACTGATTTCCGTGCAAATGCGCCGCCGGCCAGCTGGCTCGCTGCATTTCTGCCCAAACGGTTCGAGTTGGGTCAATTGAACATCGGCCAAGCCCGGATTGATTTTCAGGGCCGGGATGGCCGGGAAATCGCCGCCCTGCAAAACTCCGCCCTGCTGGTTCGCCCGGATGGTGCGGGCTGGGCCATTGACGGCAACGGCGGCTCTTTGACGATGCCATCCCGTCCCACGATGGCCATCACCAGCTTTCGTTCGCGCATCCAGGGCCCGACGTTTTTTCTCACCGAGGCCACCCTTCGCCTCGGCGAGGCTGGAAAAATCACGGCGTCGGGCGAGTTTGCCGCCGATTCCAAACTCCAGGCCGAATGGACTCAAATTGATATTGCCAATTTTCTGGACGCGGCCTGGACGCCGCGGCTCTCGGGACTTTTCGCCGGGACGGCTGTGGTCGAGTGGCCGGAAGCCGGTCTGTCTGCCCGCAAGGCGACGGGGACATTCCGCCTTACAGACGGCCTGCTGCAAAATCTCCAGGCGCTTGATCAGATCGCGACATTCACCGGCGCGCCGCAATTCCGCCGCATGCCATTGCAGGAAATCTCGGGCACCTATCAATGGGCCGGCGGAGTGCTTGCGCTGACCAATCTGGTGGCGGAATCGAAGGGCCTCATGCGGATCGAGGGGAACTGCGGCCTGGCGGCGGACGGGGTGCTTTCGGGAACGGTGCGGGTCGGGGTGGCTCCACAAACTTTGCAATGGCTGCCTGGCTCGCGCGAACGTGTCTTTACCGTCGCACAGAACGGCTATCTCTGGACCGATGTGCGGGTGGGGGGAACCTTGCATGATCCGAAGGAAGACCTTTCCACGCGCCTCGTCGCCGCCATGAAAAACGAGGTCATCCAGCAGGGCGAAAAGATCATCGAGGTTCTTCCCGGCGGAGCCAAGGAGGGCACAAAAGGTTTACTCGATTTGTTGAAGCCGCTGTTGCCGTAGTCCGGGCGCGATCATCCTCCCTACACGTGCCCGGGCTGTGCTGAAAATGCGGACACGGGAAAACTAACCGGAGAGTGGTGGCGTAGATGGGGGAGTTGGCTAGGGCGAGCTTGTGCCGGGTGCTGAGCGAGGCCGCCAGGATGGCGATCTCGGAAGATACGGGGATGCCGGTGTATTGTTGCAGGAAGGTCAGGATTTCGCCGGTCGCGCTCTCGTCCGCGGCGCGGGAGGTGTATCGGGCGATCTCGTAGAGATGGATGGTCGAGAGGATCAGCGGGGCCGGACCCGAGAGGGCTTTGGTGAATTTCCCGGCATTGTCGCCCGCGTGGATGATTTCGATCCACCCGGAGCTGTCTAAACGCCGGAGGCGAATGAAGGATGGCGGGATGCGGGTTGATTTTCCCCTCCCGTGCGCGGTCTGCTCTCGGCTGATTTTAATGCCTTTCATCCTGATTTCCCATTGACATCCTGGTGGCAAAGTGGTGAAAAGTGGGGAATTGTGGCGGAAAGTGTCACATAAAACCTAAAATCTAATGGGTCAGGATACAACAACGCTCTTCTCGGGAACCTTCGAGCGTTCTATGGACGCAAAGAAGCGCGTTGCCGTGCCCGCCTCCTGGCTTTCCAAGGGTGAAGGGGAGGCTTTCCACGTCATTCCGCATCCTTCGGAGGGGTATTTGATTGTCATGCCTCCGGCCGAATTCGTGCAAACCGAGCAAAAATTCGAGTCGAGTTCACTCCCTCCGGACAAAAAACGAAAGGCGATCCGGCAATTTTATGGCGCTGCGCGACTGGTCGCGACGGACAGCCAGGGCCGCATCCTTTTGTCGGAGGAACACTGCGCGAAGGCCAATTTGAGCGGGGACATTGTATTTGTCGGAAGCCGGAGCCGTTTCGAGATCTGGAACGCGGATCGCTATGCACAGACCTCGGCGGAAGACAGCACGATCTACCAGGAGGCCGCGAACTCCATCGGGCTCTAAAATTTACTCACGATGACAGCCTTAACCTTATGAAAATCACCGGTTGATGACAAAACGGGGCCGGTTTTTTTGCTTCGGCTTTAGTCCTGCGAAGGGCTCCGACGGAAAGCCCCAAGGCCACGCCGCGATCAAAATCCGCCCGCGCAATGCTTATGAAATCCTTGGACTTCGACGACTATCCCCTCCCAACCTTGGAAAAGCCTGAAGACTTCGCAGGGTCCGGCCGCTATCACATCCCCGTGATGGTCGAAGAGGTCGTGGCGTTGTTGCGGCCTGCTCCGGGTTTGATCTTTCTCGATGGCACCGTCGGCGGCGGCGGCCATACGGAAAAATTTCTGCAGCACGGAGCGGAGGTGGTCGCGCTCGATCAGGACGCCGATGCCATTGCGCACTGCCGTGAGCGCCTGGCCCCCTATGCCAACCGGCTGCATCTGGTCGAGGCAAATTTCGACAGCGCGGGCGCGGCGTTGGACCAGCTCGGCATCACCTCCGTGGCCGGCGCGTTGATTGATCTCGGGGTCTCTTCCTATCAACTCGATACCGCCGAACGCGGTTTCGCCATGATGAAAGACGGTCCGCTGGATATGCGGATGAACCGCTCGGGCTCCCGCACCGCGGCGGACATCGTCAGAACCGCCACGGTGTCCGAACTGGCCGAAATCTTTCGCGCCTACGGCGAGGAGCCCCGCGCCATGCACATCGCCGCGCGCCTTGTGGCCGCGCGCGAACAGTGGCCCATCCAGACCACGTTCGATCTGGCGGCGGCGGTGACGTCCATCGTGCCGCGCACGGGTCCGCGTCACCCTGCCACCAAGGTTTTCCAGGCCCTCCGCATTGCGGTGAACGACGAACTCGGCGCGCTCACCCGCGGGCTGGATGCCATCGGGGCCCGCCTGGCCCACGGGGCGCGCTTTGCCGTAATCACCTTTCATTCTCTGGAAGACCGCATCGTAAAAAACCACTTCCGCAACCGCAGCACCGAGTGGATTGACCGGCCGGAATGGCCCGAACCGCGGCGGAATCCTGAACGCATGTTTCGTCTTCTCACCCCCCACCCGATGGATGCGTCGAGCGAGGAAGTCACCGCCAACCCCAGGGCGCGCAGCGCCAAACTCCGAATCGTCGAACGCTTATGAACCCCCTGCCTCTCACCGCCGGACATCGCAGCGCCCACGTCAATCCGATCCACCTCGGCTCATTGACCAAGTGGCTTCTCCTCGCCTTCGCCTTCAGTGCCTGCGGGCTTTTGTTTGTCTATGTCAAAAATCAGCAGCACTTTCTCGGCGAACAAACCCGGCAGGCTGAACGCGGTATCCGCGAGGCGCGCGCGCATAACGAAGTCCTGCTCGCGCGGATTTCCGCCCTTTCCTCGCGGTCGGAACTCCAGCGCAAACTCGACCAGAAATTCATCACCCTTCAGCCCATCCGGGATACGAGCATCGCCCGCCTCTCCCCTCCCGCCCTGGCTGGAAACGATGGCGTTTTGCGCACGGCGGCGAATGCGAGGGCGCGCCCATGAGTGGAAAGGCTCGTGTCCGGGCGACCATCGCCTGCGGGTTGATGGCCCTTGTTTTCACGGGCTTCTCGGCACGGCTCATCCACTTGCAGGTCGGCAAGCATGAGGAATACACCGCGCTGGCCGCGCAAAAACATTCCATCCGGCTGACCGTTCCCGCCAGTCGCGGTCTGATTTTTGACCGCAACGGCGAGATCCTTGCCAGCAACATTCCCGTCCGGAAAGTCGTGGTGGACGGCTCGCATCTCAACAACCCGGATGCCCTGGCCGCCCTGGCCGCTCCGTATCTTGATCTCTCTGGCGAGGCCCTGAGCAAGGAGTTGAAGACTTCCGGTAAATACAAGGTGCTGATGCCCGATCTGGCGGAGGACAAGGCGCTCGCTCTGCAAAAAGCCATGGAGGAAAAAGGGCTGCGCGGGATGTATTTTCATCAGAACACCACCCGCACCTACCCGAACGGTGCGATGCTGAGCCACGTGCTGGGTTTTCTTTCCCGCAAGAATCCTGCGGATGAACTCGTTGTCGGCGTGGACGGGGTGGAGCGCAGCATGCAGGACGCCCTCTGCGGCGAAGACGGTTTCCGCCACATCGAGCGCGATCGCACCGGCCGCGAAATTGTCATTTACCGCGGGCAGGAACACGCGGCTCAAAACGGACTGAGCGTCCAGCTCACGATTGACATGGGCTTGCAGGCCATCCTCGAGGCGGAACTGGACAACGCCTTCAAGGAACTCAAACCCGAAAACGCCATTGGCATCATCGTCCAGCCCAAGACCGGCGCGATCCTCGCCCTGGCCAACCGGCCCACCTTCGACCTTAACCTGATCAACGCGGCCAAACCCGAGGAGATGAAAAACCGGGCCATCATGGACATGGTGGAACCTGGCTCGACTTTCAAAATCGTTGTGGCCTCCGGGGCGCTGAACGAACACACCGTCACGGCGAACTCCTTGATTTATTGCGAAAATGGCAACTTCGCCTACGGCGGACGCATCCTGCGCGACCATCACGGTTACGGACAAATGAATGTCCACGATATCCTGATGAAATCCTCGAACATCGGTTCGGCCAAACTCGCTCTCCTGATGGGTGATGAAAAATTCTACGAATACGTGCGCCGCTTCGGTTTCGGCGAACGCACAGGTGTGAGCTTGCCGGGCGAAATTTCCGGCCTCGTTCATCCCCCCGCCCGCTGGGACAAACTCACCATCACCCGCATGCCCATGGGGCAGTCCGTGGCCGTCACACCGCTGCAAATCACCATGGCCATGGCCGTCATCGCCAACGGCGGCAAACTCATGCGCCCGCACATCATCCAGTCCGTCAAGGACGCCAACGGCGACGTGATCCAGCAGTTTGAACCCGAAGTGGTGCGCGAGGTCGTCCCGGCCGAAACCGCCAATTTTGTCAGCCAGGCCCTCAGGGAAGTCGTAAGCGCACGCGGCACCGCTGCCCTGGCCAGTGTGAATGGTTTCACCGTCGCGGGCAAAACCGGCACCGCTCAAAAAGTGGATCCCCGCGGCGGCTACGCAGATGGGAAATATGTCACCTCTTTCGTCGGCTATATGCCGGCCGAAGACCCGCAACTCGTCTGCCTCATCCTCATTGACGACGCGAAAATCTCGCCCTCGGTCAATTACGGCGGACTGGTCGCCGCACCCATTTTCTCACGCGTCGCGGAAAAAGCCGCGCGCTACCTCGACCTCACCCCCGCTCCGCGTGCGGAGGCCCTACTGCCCGTGGCCATGCGGCAGACGGACCCCACGGAATACCGACAATGAGCATCCCTCTTTCCCGATTGCTGGCCGCCATCGCGGTCACCCAAACACGCGCCGACCCGCAACTGCGGGTCGAATCGCTTTGCTACGACTCACGCCTGGCCGCGCCGGGCGCGCTCTTTTTCGCCCTCCGCGGCGTGCAGGCGGAGGGAAATCAATTTGTCGCGCAGGCCGCTGAACTGGGGGCGATTGCCATCGTCTCCGACGCTGCCTCAGTTGCCTGTGCGCTTCCTTGCATCCAGGTGCCGGACGCCCGCGCCGCCATGGCCGACATGGCCGCCGCCTTCCACGATCATCCCGCCGGAAAACTCAAGGTCATGGGCGTCACCGGCACCAACGGCAAGACCACGACCGCCTTCCTGCTCAAGCACCTGCTGGATGCCGATCAGCGACGCTGCGGACTCATCGGCACGATCAAATACTGCATCGGCGACGAGGAAATGGACGCGCCCCGCACCACACCGGAATCGGCCGATTTGCAGGCTCTCCTCGCCCGCATGGTAGATGCCGGCAGCAAAGCCGTGGCGATGGAGGTTTCCAGCCACGCCCTCGTCCAGCATCGCGTACGCGGCATCGAATTCGACACCGCCGTCTTCACTAATCTGACTCAGGATCACCTCGATTATCACAAAACGATGGAGGCCTATTTTGCGGCCAAAGCCCTGCTTTTTGAAAACCTCGGTCAGCAGACGACCAAGAAAGGACGGGCCATCCTCAATGCCGATGACCGTCACGCTCACTTGCTCAAGGAACGGCTGGGAAAGAAAATCCCCGTCATCACATACGGCCTGGGTGCAGCCGCCAACTTTCGCGCCACGGACGTGAAGTTCGATGCGATGGGAAGCACCTTCCATCTCCAGGCCAAGGGACGCAGCTACCTGGTCCGCCTTCCCCTCATCGGCGGGTTCAATATCTACAACGCCGTCGCCGCCCTCACCGCCGCATCGGCCATGGGCATGGAACTCCGCGCCGCCGTCGCCGCCATCGCCACCGCTCCCCAGGTGCCCGGCCGCCTCCAGCGCGTCGCGGCCAAACGCAGCTTCCAGGTTTTTGTGGATTACGCCCACACCGACGACGCCCTGCGCAATGTTCTCCGCGCCCTGCGCGAACTCAATCCCAACCGCCTGATCACGGTTTTCGGCTGCGGCGGCGACCGCGATCGCGCCAAACGTCCGCTCATGGCTGCGGCCGCTGAGGAATTGTCCGACTGGTCCGTCATCACCTCCGACAATCCGCGCCGCGAGGATCCGCTTGCCATTCTGGCGGACATCCGCGCCGGTTTGCGCAGCAATCGCTATGAGGAAATCGCCGACCGCGAAACCGCCATCCGGAAGGCTGTCGAACGCGCCGGTCCCGGCGACATCGTGCTCATCGCCGGCAAAGGCCATGAGGCCTACCAGGAATTTGCCGGTGAAAAAGTCCCCTTCGATGACGTCATCATGGCGCGCCGCGCCATCGAAGCCAAACGGGTGGACCTTGAAGAGTAATGGACCCTCTGCCTCTCAAGGAAATCGCGGAGATGTGCGGCGGAACCCTACACGGTTCGTCCACGCCGCTGGTGGGCCGCATTTCCAAAGACACCCGCACGATTTTATCCGGCGATCTCTACCTCGCCCTGCGCGGGGAAAACCACGACGGCAACCTCTACGCCGCAGACGCCGCCGCCAAGGGTGCCGCCGCCGTCTGGATTGATGATCCCGCGGCGCTGAAAAAACTGCCCGAAGGGTATCCCGCCATCCTGGTGGACAATTCCCTTGCCGCCTTGCATCGCTTGGCCGCAGCCTGGCGCGACCGGCTCGCCCTCAAGGTCGCCTGCGTAACCGGCAGTAGCGGAAAAACCAGCACCAAGGAATTCACTGCGGCGGTGTTTTCCGTGCGCTATCGCGTCGTGCGCACCGAAGGCAATCTGAACAATCATATCGGCCTCCCGCTCTCGATTCTGGCCGCCTCCGCCGCCGACGATGCCGCCGTCTGGGAAATCGGTATGAGCCATCCCGGCGAGATCGCCCCGCTCGCAGCTCTGGCCCGTCCCGACCTCGTCATCATCACCAACATCGGCGTGGCCCATATCGAATCCATGGGTTCGCGCGAAGCCATCGCGAAGGAAAAAGGCATGCTGGTGGAAGCGGTCAGCCGCCACGGCGCAGTCATCCTGCCCGCCGAGGACGATTTCAGTTCTGCCCTCGCCGCCCGCAGCAAGGCCCGTGTGATCAAGGCCGGACTCACCAGCGGCTCCGTCACCGCCTCGGATGTGACCATGGATATGGAAGGCTGCCATTTCACACTCAAGTCGGCGGGCGAAAGCGTGCCGGCCTGGCTTCCAACCCCCGGCCTGCACATGGTGAAAAACGCCCTGCAGGCCGTCGCTGCCGGGTTGGAGTTCGGCCTGAGCCTGGAGGAGTGCGCCGAAGGACTCGCCTCCGCGCGCCTCTCCGGCGGACGCCTGGTCCGGCGCACCATCCGCGGCATCACCCTGTTCGACGACACCTACAACGCCAACCCCGACTCGGTCGAGGCCGCCCTCATGACCCTCGCGGCACTTGCCACCGATGGACGCCGCATCGCCGTGCTCGGCCGCATGGGCGAACTCGGTTCCCACGCCGAAGCCGGCTACCGTCGCGTCGGCCTCACCACAGGTAAAACTGTCCACACCGTAATCGCCGTCGGCCCGGAAACCGCCCCGCTCCAGGAAGCCGCCCGCCAGGCCGGCCTGCAAGTCCACGAAACCCCGGACACCGATGCCGCCGCCATTCTGCTGCGCGAGCTGGCCCGCGCTGGCGACCTTGTTCTGGTCAAAGGCAGCCGCGGCGCGCGCATGGAGCGCGTCATCCAACACTTCGAAAACTAATGCTCTACTATCTCAGCGAACTTGGCGAATGGGCCCAAAAAGCAGGCTGCGATTGGGAAATCTTCAAGGCCATTAACGTTTTCAAATACCTCACCTTCCGCTCGATCTGCGCGGCCGCCACCGCGTTTCTCTTTTCGCTCATTTTCGGCAACATCGTCATTCGCAGACTCATCTCGCTCAAATTCGGCCAGCCCATCCGCAGCAAAGAGGAGGTGCATCAGCTCTACGAATTGCACGGGGCCAAAAAAGGCACCCCGACCATGGGCGGCATCCTCATCATCGGCTCCATCGTCATCGCCGTTCTGCTCTGGGCCAAACCGGATAATCCCTTTGTCTGGCTGGTGCTTTTCAGCACGCTCTTCCTCGGCGCCATCGGCTTTTACGACGACTGGCTCAAGGTCACAAAGAAGAGCTCCAAAGGCATCAGTAGCCGCCTCAAATTCGGCCTGCAGTGCATCCTCTCGGCCATCTTCACCGCGTTTTTCCTGCTGAATCCGAGCCTCTCCGAGATCGCACAGAAACTCTACATTCCCTTCTTCAAGGATCCCCTCGTCATTAGTCTCGGTGCGTTCACTTTTATTTTTTATCTGCTCGTCATCGTCGGCACGTCCAACGCGGTGAACCTCACCGACGGCCTCGACGGCCTCGCCACCGGCTGCACCGCCACCGTGGCCGCCGCCTATGCCGCGCTGGCTTATCTGGCCGGAAACAGCAAGGCCGCCGCGTATTTACAAATTCCCTATGTCGTCTTTTCTGACGAACTCGCCGTCGTGTGCTCCGCCCTCCTCGGTGCCTGCCTCGGCTTCCTCTGGTGGAATGCTTATCCGGCGCGCGTCTTCATGGGCGACACCGGTTCGCTCGCCATAGGCGGCATGCTTGGCGCGGTGGCGATTTGCTGCAAACAGGAGGTCCTCCTCATCATTGTCGGCGGCGTGTTTGTCATCGAGGCGATGTCGGTCATCCTCCAGGTCGCCAGCTTCAAACTGACCGGACGGCGCATCATCAAAATGTCACCCCTCCATCACCATTTTGAACTCAGCGGGTGGAAGGAAAACACGGTCATCGTCCGCTTCTGGATCATGTCCATCGTCTTCGCCCTGCTCGGTCTTGCCACCTTGAAACTCCGATGATCCATTCCGGAAAAAGTGCCGTCGTGCTCGGTCTCGGCCATAGCGGCGAGGCCGCCGCGATCCTTTTACAGGAGGAGGGCGCGCGCGTCACTATCTGCGAAAGCCACGACGATCCCGCTCTGCGTTTGAAAGCCGCCGAACTCGAGACCCTCGGCATCAGCGTTCTCCTCGGCTCCCGCGCAGACACCGACCCCACCGCCTACGACGTTTGCGTCCTCAGCCCCGGCATTGATCCCGCCGTGCCGCTCGTTCAAAATATTCTGCGGAAAAAAATCCCCGTCATTGGCGAACTCGAACTCGCCTTCGAGGAATGCCTTTGCCCGGTCACGGCCATCACCGGCAGCAACGGCAAAACCACCACCACGGAACTGACCACTGCAATGCTCAGTGGTTCGGGCGTGCGGGCGCTCGCCAGCGGCAACATCGGCCTGCCCTTCGCCAGAGCGGTGCGGCAAAGCAACGAACTCGACATGATGGTGCTTGAAGTCAGTTCGTTCCAACTCGAAACGACCAAAACCTTTCGCCCCACCGTGGCGGTGTGGCTGAACCTCAGCCCGAACCATCTCGACCGGTACCGCGACATGGAGGAATACCGCAACGCCAAGCTACGCATTTTCGACCAGCAAACCGGGGAGGATTCCGCCGTGGTCAACGCCCGCGAATCCCTGCCCGCCCTCACCGCCCGCCGTATCACCTTCAGCGCCTACACCGATGAGGCGGATTTTACCCTGCGCGGCAGAGTCATTCATTATCAGGGCCAGCCGGTTTTGGATCAATCCGCCATTCGTCTGCAAGGCATCCACAATGCCGAGAACCTCATGGCCGCTTTCGGCGTGGGCCTCGCTCTCGGACTGGACCTGGATCGCATGGCCGCAGCCGTCACCGGCTATACCGCGCCGGCCCACCGGTGTGAATTTGTCCGCGACTTTGCAGGCATCCACTGGATCAATGATTCCAAGGCCACAAACCTCGATGCCGTCGAAAAAGCCCTGCTTTCCCAAACCCGTCCGCTGGTGCTTATCGCCGGCGGGAAGGACAAGGGGTTCGCGTTCGACCCCGTCGCGCCACTCGTGGGCGAACGCGTTCGCGTCGCCGTGTTGATCGGAGAGATGAAGGACCGCATCGCCCGTTCGTGGAGCGGCACGGATTGCCGCATGGCCTCTTCGCTGGAAGAGGCCGTCCTGATCGCCCGGGACGCCGCCCGCGCCGGAGACGCCGTCCTTTTTTCACCGGGCACATCCTCCTTCGACATGTTTCGCAACTACGGCGAGCGGGGCAACCGCTTTAAGGATCTGGTCAACGGCCTCACGCCCTAAACTTCAAACTAATCACCGCAAAAGGACCTAAAGAGAAAACCCATAAAAATGAAAAAAGTCATCAAGATGCCGTTGCGCCGTGCGCCACAGCGGGCCCGGCCTCCGGCCTCCGCGCTGCGCGCCCGCGCCGCCACCGCCGAGGAAACCTACGAAGAGGAAGACTATGAGGACGGCGGGGAGCCCAACATGAAGTTCTCGCATGCCTTGATCGTCGTGCTGGTTCTTCATCTCGTCGCGGTTGGCGGCATCTTTGCCTTCAACTGGATGAAGTCCAGGCAAACCCTGGAAAACAAATCCGCCAGACTCGCCGCCTCCGCGCCAGCGGAAAAACCGGCGTCCGCCCCGGTCCCCGCCGCCCTGGAAGGCTGGCAGGGCAAAACGCACACCGTAAGCGCAGGCGACACGCTCACCCGCATCGCCTCCGTGCATGGCTCCACCGTCGAGGCCATTGAAAAAGAGAACGGCATCACCAGCTACTCGATGATCCGGGTGGGTCAGCCCTTGAAAATTCCCGCCGGCGAAAAAAGCGCGCGCGTGGTGCAGACGGAAACCAAACCGTCCGCCGCCCCGTCCGCCGCCGCCAGGAAGCAGGCCTTCATCGCCACGAAAACCGAAGCCACTCCGGTCAAACCCACCGCAACGGTGGTCAAGCCGTCGGCGATCTCCGCTGTTCCCAGGGCCTCAACGACCGCGCCCGCCCCGGTCAAGACTGCCCCCGCCCCGGCCTCTTCCAGTGAAACCTATGTGGTGGCCAAGGGAGACAATCCGTACACCATCGCGAAGAAGCTTCACGTGAGCTACAATGACTTGGTCGCGGGCAACGACATCACGGACCCGACAAAGATCCAAATCGGACAGAAACTGAAAGTTCCTTCGAAGAAAAATTAACGAACGGCCAGATCCTGGCCCTTGACGAATGCACCGCAACGCCATCTATGTTCTGCTGTTTGCCGCCGCCGGGCTCACCGCCCTCGGCATGGTGATGCTTTTCAGCACCAGTGCGTTTGCCCAGGAAAGTCACGGTGATATTTACTTTTTCGTCAAACGCCAGGCCATGTGGCTGGTCATCGCCGTGGCCGCCGCCATCGTGGCCGCCTGCGTGGACTACCGGTGGTGGAAAAAAACCTGGTGGATCTTTTTTGCGGCGGCGTTTGTGCTGCTTATTCTCTGCTTTGTGCCCGGCATCGGCCTGCGCATCAATGGCTCGAATCGCTGGCTGCACCTTGGTCCCATGACTTTTCAACCAAGCGAGATGGCCAAGCTCGCCTCGCTCTTTTTTCTGGCCTGGTGGTTTGACCGCTTCGAGAAAGAATCCACGACGCTTCTCAAAGGTCTGGTTTTCCCCCTCCTCATCCTCGCCGCCCTGATCATCCCGATTGCCAGCGAGAAAGATCTTGGCACTTCGGTGCTCATTGTCGTGGCTGGCTTGGCGGTGATGTACCTGGCCGGAACCAACATCGGCTGGCTGGCCCCGTTGGCTATCCTCGGTCTGGTTGGCGGGGTCTATGCCGCCATGCATATGGACGATGAGCGCATGGGACGCATGATCGCATTTCTTAATCCCGAACGGTACAAGCTTAGCGATGGGCTGCAGCAATGGCAGGGGCTCATCGCCTTCGGTTCGGGCGGCATCGAGGGTCTCGGACTCGGCGAGGGGCGTCAGAAATTCCTTTATCTTCCCTACGCGCACACCGACTTCATTTTTCCCATGATTGGGGAGGAACTTGGCTTGCGACTGACCTTGCTGACTGTGTTCGGCTATTTGCTCATCTGTCTGTGTGGCACCCTGGTCGCCACCAACGCCTGCGACCGTTTCGGCATGTTGCTCGGTTTCGGCTGCATCATGATGATCACCTTACAAGCCGTGGTGAATATCGGTGTCACCACTTCCCTGCTGCCAAACAAAGGCATGCCCCTTCCATTTATCAGTTTTGGTGGCTCGAGTTTGGCCGTTTGTTATTTTATGATCGGCATTCTTGTGAACATCCACCGCCATGGCAACCCGCTGGTCGAAAGGGTTCCAAACACCCTGCGCCGCGCCCGCAATTTCTGCAGATTATGAGTCAGTCCCATCCACCATTTCGCGCCGTCATCGCCTGCGGAGGCACCGGTGGGCATCTTTTCCCCGGCCTCGCCGTGGCCGAGACACTCAAGGAGCGCGGCCACGAAATCCTGCTCTTCGTTTCCGAGAAGGAAATTGACGCCCTCGCGCTCAAGGCCCACCCGGAATTCCGCGCCGAGAAACTCCCGTCCGTCGGCATGCCCTCGATGCTTTCGCCCGCTTTCATCCGTTTCCTGCGCCGCTCCTACGAGAGCCTCGGCTCCTGCCGCAACACCTACCGGAAATTCCGTCCCTCCGTCGTTCTCGGCATGGGCGGCTTCACCGCGACCGCGCCCATCATCGCCGGACGCCAACTCAAGCTGCCCACCTTCATCCACGAATCGAACGCCATTCCGGGCCGCGCCAATAAATTCACTGCGCGTTTTGTCACCCGCGTGCTCCTCGGTTTCAAAACCTGCGCCACACATTTTCCCAAGCGCGATTGCGTGGTCACCGGCACCCCCGTGCGGCGCAATCTCGGCTCGCCGTTGGACCGCACCGCCGCGCTGGCCGCTTTCCGCCTGGAACCCGGACGCCGCACCCTCCTCGTCATGGGTGGCAGTCAGGGGGCTTCCGGCATCAACCAGACTCTCTTCAAATGCGCGCCGCTGCTGAAAAACCAGTCGGTGCAGATCATCCATTTCACCGGGGAACGGGATGACCGCCTCGCCGCCGCGAACTACCAGCGCGAAGACATCCCGCATTACGTCGCGCCGTTTCATCATCGCATGGAGGAAGCCCTCTCCGCCGCCGACCTCGTCATCTCCCGCGCCGGCGCGGCCAGTCTGAGCGAGTTTTCGCAATTTGGTCTCGCTTCCATTCTGATCCCCTATCCCTTCGCCACGGACGATCACCAGACTTTCAACGCCAGGGTGTTTGTGGATGCGGGCGCGGCCGAACTTCAGCCCGAGCAGGCCATCGTCCCCGATTCCTTCGCCGCCCTCGTCTCCAATCTTCTCACCAATGACCGCCGCCGCGAACAAATGTCGGCCGCCGCCCGCATCATCCTGCCCCGCAACGCTGCCGGGAATGTCGCCGACGAAATCGAGTGGGCCGTCGCAAAAAACGCCGCCGCATGAACCTGGCCACCCTCACGGAATTTCTCACCGGGTCGCCCCGGCGCGTGCACCTCATCGGCGTGGCGGGCTCGGGCATGAGCGGCATCGCCGGACTCGCCATAGCGCTCGGGCATCGCGTGAGCGGTTCCGACAAGGTGGTCACCGTCGAGGTGGAACGCCTGGTGAAAAAAGGCCTGCACTTCCAATCTCCCCACACCGCTGCGGAAGTGCACGGGGCCGAGCTTGTCGTGTCTTCCTCCGCCATCAAAGCCGGCAACCTGGCTTACGACGAAACCCGCCGGCTCGGTCTGCCCTTCGTGCGACGCGCCGACGCCCTCGCTGCAATCATGAATGCCAAACAAGGGATCGTGGTCTGCGGCATGCACGGCAAAACGACCACCTCGGCCATGGCCGCCCACGTCCTGCGCAGCGGCGGCTTGAAACCCTCACACTACGTCGGCGCGGAAATCCCCATCCTCGGCATGAACGCCCGCTGGGATTCCGAGGGGGAATATTTTGTGGCCGAAGGTGATGAAAGCGACGGCACCCTCATCAACTACCACCCCGAGCATGCCATCGTGCTCAACATCGAGCCCGAGCACCTCGACTTTTACAAAGACCTCGCCGCGATTGACGCCGTCTATGCCAAACTCATCGCGCAAACGCGCCGCACAGTGGTTTATTGCGGCGACGATCCCGGCGCTGCGCGGGTCTGCGCGCAGCATCCCGGCGCGATCAGCTACGGCGGCAACGCAGGCAACGCGTATCGCATCACCGATCTTGTCGCGCAAAATTTCCGCTCGCATTTCACCGTCTGGAAAGGTGCGGAAAAACTCGGTGAGGCCAGCTTGAACATCCCCGGCGCGCACAACGCGGTGAATGCCCTCGCGGTCATTGCCCTCGCCACCGAAATCGGCCTGCCCTTCGACAAAATCGCGGCTGCGCTGGAAAGTTTCCGCGGAGCCAAACGCCGCTTCGAAATCCGTTACGAAAGCCCGCGCAATCTGGTCGTGGACGACTACGGTCACCACCCGACCGAAATCGCCGCCACCATCGCCACCGCACGCACCGGAAGCTGGCAGCGCGTGATCGTGATGTTCCAGCCGCATCGTTACACCCGCACGCTCGCGCTGAAGGACGAGTTCGGCCGGGCATTCCACCAGGCCGATGTCGTTTTTATTGCCAATATTTATCCCGCCAGCGAGCAGCCGATTCCCGGCGTTTCCGGTCAGACCATCGTGGATGCCATGCTGGCTCATGGTCACCAACACGCGATCCATCAGCCGGACATCCTGAAAATCCATCAGACCGCCGCCGCCGAGATCAAGGACGGCGACCTCATCCTCAGCCTCGGCGCGGGCAACATCCACGAAGCCGCTGCACGCCTGCAGGCCGATCTCACCACCCGCGACACGTTGCTCGAAGTGATGGGTCCCGGCGCGATCCGGCTCTACGAACCGCTCTCCCGCCACACCACCATGCGCGTTGGCGGGCCGGCGCAGTTCTGGGCCGAACCCGAAACCGAGGAGGGTTTCACCGATCTCGTCTGCCACTGTTTCGACGAAGGCATCCCCTTCATGGTCATGGGCCGCGGCTCGAATCTCCTCGTGCGCGACGGCGGCATTCCCGGCGTGGTCGCGCATCTTTCCAAGGGCGAGTTTGCCCGCCATGAAGTCCATGGCAACGCGATCACCGCCGGGGTCGGAGTCAAACTCAAGCAACTCTCCGCCCTCGCGCGCAACGCCGGTCTCGGGGGGTTCGAGTGGATGGATGGCATCCCGGGAAACCTCGGCGGCAGTCTGCGCATGAATGCCGGAGCAATGGGCCGGCAAATGTTCGACCAGATCCTGCGGGTGCACTTTTGCGATCAGGACGGCAACGTTTTCACCCGCACCCCCGCCGAGATGGAGGTGCATTATCGCGAGGTGTCCACCCTGCGGCAGAACTACGCCCTCTCCGCCACACTGCGCGGCACCCCCGCCGATGCGCAGGAGATCGCCAGCAAGCTGGGCGACGGCGAACGCAAACGCCGCGAGTCCCAACCCGTCGCCGCCAGCTCAGGTTGCATTTTTAAAAATCCCGGCCAGACTCCGGCCGGGAAGTTAATCGAGGAACTGGGCTTCAAGAATTTCGCCGTCGGACACGCCCGCGTCTCCGAGGTGCATGGCAATTTCATCGTCAACGATGGGGGCGCCACGGCGGAGGAAATCCTGACCCTCATTGATGAAATCAAGGCCGCCGCCGCACGGGAGCGCGGCATCGAACTCGAAACCGAAGTGCAAATTGTGGGAGTGGACGTATGAACGAAACCGGAATTCTGAAAAATAAAATCGCCGCCGTGCTTATGGGCGGCCCCGGCGCGGAACGCGAGGTCTCCCTGCGTTCCGGCGCCGCCGTTGCCCGCGCCCTGCGGGCCTGCGGCGCGGTCGTCACCGCCGTGGACGTGACCGGACCGGACTTCGTTCTGCCGCCCGGCACCGACCTCGCCTTCAACATCATCCACGGCACGTTCGGCGAGGACGGCCAGATCCAGCAGATCCTCGAAGACCGCGGCATCCCCTACACCGGCGAAGGCGTCGAGGGCAGCCGCATCGCTTTTGACAAAATTCTCAGCAAACAGAAGTTCGACGCTGCCAACGTCCCCACTGCAAAATGGCACATCCTCCGTCGCGGCGAGACGCCGACCATCGCTCCGCCGTGCGTGGTCAAGGCACCCCGCCAGGGCTCCAGCGTCGGCGTTCATATCATCAAGGGTCCCGCCGAATTCCACGCGGCCTTTGAAGACTGCTTCCGATACGGCGAGGAAATCTTGGTGGAGGAATTCTTCACCGGCCGCGAACTCACCGTCGGCATCCTCGGCCAGGAAGCCCTCCCCATCGTCGAGATTGTCCCGCACGAGGGATTCTACGACTACGCACACAAATACAGCAAGGGCGCGTCGGATTACTATGTCCCCGCCGCGATCGGGGCCGATGCCACCCGCGCCGTGCAGCAGGCCGCGCTCGCGGCCCATCAGGCTTTGGGCTTGGAAGTCTATTCCCGGGTGGACATTCTGCTCGCGCCGGGAGGACGCCTGAATGTCATGGAGATCAACACCCTCCCCGGCATGACCGAAACCAGCCTCCTGCCCAAAGCCGCCGCCGTGGCCGGCCTCGATTTTCCCGCCCTCTGCGAACGCATAGCCGCGCTCTCGCTCGCGCGAATCGAAAATTGGAAATCCAGAAACGGACGGGGCCCCCGCTCCCCTTCCCTCGAAAATTAAAATGCCCGTCCGCCAGCCAGTCCGAAAAATCAACCGCCGGTCGCGCAAGGTCACCTCGCGCGATCATCGACTCGACGTGTGCATCCGCACCTCGACCGAGCGCCGCCGCCGGCAGAAAAAAATCGGGCGCTGGATTTGGAACATTCTCCTGGTCAGCGTCCTCGGCACGGGATCGTTCCTCGGCATCCGCGCCGCGCTGGACAAATTCTTTTTCCAAAACGCCGACTACACCCTGCGCCGCATCACGCTCAATCTCGACGACGTTCTCACCCGCGAGGAGGCTCTGGAACAAACCGGCCTGCACGAGGGCGCGAATATTTTCTCCCTTGATCTGGCCAAGGTGGAAGCCGCGCTGAAAGCCGTCCCGCAGATTCAAAGCGTCACCATCGAACGGGAACTTCCCGATCATCTCTCCGTCAGCGTCACTGCCCGCGAACCCGTGGCCTGGGTCGCGGCCGAGGGGGAAAACGACGATCCCTCCACCTCCGCGAATTCCCTGCTGGTGGATGCCTCCGGCTTTCTCATGCATCCCCGCCACGTCCTTCCGGGCTATTTCCACCTGCCCGCCATTTACGGCGTAAAAAGCGACAACGTGCGGGCGGGCGAACCCTTGCACAGCGAGGACCTCCGCCTCGCCCTCGAACTCATCGAAACCGTCTCGCGTCATCCCGAATGCCTCCTGCGCATCCGCACCATGAACATCTCGCGTGGTTATTGCCTTGAGATCGTCAGCGACCGCAATGCCCACATCGTTTTCGGTGCCTCGGGTTTCGACGAGCAACTGGTCCGCCTGCAACAACTCCTCGCCCACTGCGACGAGTCGGGGCGTTCGCTCGAGACGGTCAACCTGATGGTCAAACGCAATACGCCCGTGACCTTCCTCGCCGCCGCCTCGGCTGAGTCCCTGGTCAAGCCCGACCCCACCCTCAAAACCCGGAGAAACTAATGGCGCGCCCGGATATTTTTGTTGGCATCGAAGTCGGCACTTCCAAGGTCTGCGCCGTCGTCGGCGAGGCCGGACGCGAGGGCACCCTGCGTATTCTCGGAGTGGGGATGGCCCCTTCGAAGGGCGTGCGCAAGGGCGAGATCGTGGACCTCGCTCTCGCCACCGAATGCGTGCACGACGCCCTCTCCGATGCCGAGGCGAACAGCGACGCCCAGATTGGCAGCGTTTCCGTAGCCGTCTCCGGCAGCCATATCCGCAGCTTCAACAGCCGCGGCGCCATCCTCATCCCTGCCGACCGTTTTGAAATTGACGAGGAGGACGTGGATGAGGTCGCGGTCAAAGCCCGCGAAATCAACATCCCGACCGAAAACCATTTTCTCCACTCCATCCTCCAGCACTACTTCGTGGACGGTCAGGCGGGCGTGCTGAATCCCGTCGGCATGATGGGCCGCAAACTCGAGGCCGATTTTCACATCATTCACGGAGTCAAGACCCGCCTGCAAAACACCCTGCGCTGCATTCACGAGAACGGCATCAAGATTGACGAGGTCGTCGTCAACTCCATCGCCACCGCCCATGCCGTCCTCGATCAACACCAGAAGGATCTCGGCGCGGTCGTCATCGACATGGGAGGCGGGGTCACGGACTACATTGTTTTTCAAAACGGCGTCGCGCGTCACAGCGGCGTGCTGGCCGTGGGCGGCGATCACATCAGCAACGACATTTCCCTCGGCCTGCGCATTCCCCTCACTCGCGCGGAAAAACTCAAGGTGGAGGAGGGTTCCACCAAACTCGGCGCGGGCACGCCCGGCGAAATGATCATCCTGAAAAACGACGCGGGCTTTTCCGGCAAGGAAGTCGAACGCGAAATGCTCAACACCATCATCCACGCCCGGGTGCGGGAAAATTTCGAGCTGATCAAAAAACAAATCGAACTGGAAATCCCCCCGCACGCCCTCGGCGCGGGCGTGATGCTCACCGGCGGGTGCAGCCTCCTGCGCGGCATCAAGGAAGTGGCCGAGTCCGTCTTCGATCTTCCGGTCCATCTCGCCCGTGACTCCGACGTGTCCGGCCCGAAATCCGTCCTCAACAACCCCCAATACTCGACCGCCATCGGGCTCATCAAATTTGCCCAGGCCCTCCGGGCCGAGGAGGAGGATCCCGGTTGGATCCCCTCAATCATTCAAAAACTGGGAGACATATTCCGCCGGAAAAATTAAACCGTGAATAACCGCCCATGAACGCCCAGACCAAGAGCCATAGCCAGAAAATGCCTGGGGATTTTCCTTCGTGTCCCTTCGCATCTCTTCGCGGTTGAAAATATGATCCCGTATCCACGCTCCGAAAGTTCCCTGCCCACCGCCTTGGGCATCCGCATCATCGGCCTCGGCAATGCCGGCGTGCACCTCGCCGACCGTCTGGCCATGGCCGGTGCCGCCGGAGCGGACGTGATGGTGATGAACACCGACGCGCAATCCCTCGCCTCCTCCGTCGCCCCGCTTAAGATCATCCTCGGCCCGAAAGTCACGCGCGGCCTCGGCACGGGCGGAGACCCCGAGGTCGGCTTCGAAGCCGCCCGGGAATCCCGCGAGGAAATCCGCCGGGCGGTCGAAGGCGCCGGCCTCGTTTTTCTCTGTGCCGGATTGGGTGGCGGCACCGGCTCCGGCATCGCGCCGGTCGTGGCGGAGATCGCCCGCGAGTCCGGCGCGACCGTGTTCTGTCTGGTCACCTCGCCCTTTGCGTTTGAGGGACGCCGCCGCGCCGCGCAGTCCGCCGAAGCACTCACCGACCTGGCCCGTCATGCCGACGCCCTCATCCATTTTGAGAACGACCGCATGGCCGAACTCACCGCGCCGCGTTCCGGCATCGAGGAAACGTTTGCCGCGTCGGACACCACGCTGATCAACTGCATCATTTCCCTCATCGCCATCCTTCGCGGCGGCGCACCCATGCCTGTGGGCCTGGCCGATCTGCTCGCCGCCATTGGTGGGGGTTCCGCCCGCACCCTCTTCGGACGCGGCGAGGCCACCGGCGAAAACCGCGCCCACGAGGCCCTGGAGAGGGCCCTGAAGAGCCCCCTGCTTGATCGCGGCCGCCTCCTCGACGAAAGCCACGCCGTCATCGCCCATCTCTCCGGCCCCCCGTCCCTGTCCTTCGCGGAAGTCGCCGCCATCATGCGCGAGCTGACCAAGCATATCGCCGACAACGCCGCGCTTTTCCTCGGTGTCACAACCACCCCGGACCCATCCGCCTCCGTCAGCGTCACCATTCTCGGCAACTATGCCGCCGGTTTGGAGGCCCCGGCCCTGCCCGGCACTCCTGCCCGCCTTCGCGCCGAACCCCCAAACCGTTCGGCCACTGCGTCCCCCGAACCCGTCCCAGAACCGGTCGCAATTCCCGATGCGGAACCGAAGCCCCTTTTTCCTGAGTCTCCTGCTCCCGAAGAAAAGCCCTCCGTTGCCGCCCGCCAGGCACCCCGAGAACCCAAGCCGGCCGCAAAACCCGCGTCCCAGCCCAAGGTCAAACAAGAGACCCTCCAGTTCGAATCCGTGGCCCGCGGGCGCTTCGAAAAAAGCGAACCCACCATCGTCGAGGGGGAGGATCTCGATGTCCCCAGCTTCCTGCGCATGCGCGGGAAAACGCCGTAGTTTGAACGCGCAAAGTTGGAGTTCAGGCTTCCGCCCGTAGTGAATAGCCTGAGGCGACATCCTTTAACCGTCGCGCCTGGCACTTTGCATTGAATCGGGGCGCGGGCCTGTCTATTTTCCGAAAATCCGATAAACGTATCCGCTTTTTATTCAGCGCCAAAAATCCCAAAAAACAACCCGAACCCTATGATTCCCGAAATTTCCGTTCAACTTTACAGCGTTCGAGACCAAGCCGCCGCCGACTACGAAGGCACCATCCGCGCGATTGCCGGGATGGGGTTCGGTTGCGTCGAGCCGGCGGGTTTTCCCGGCAGCAGCCCGGAAGAAGCCGCCCGGCTTTTCCAGGAACTCGGGTTGAAAGCGCCCTCCTGCCATTGTGCGCTGCCGATCGGTGACGAAAAAAACAAGGTGATCGAAACCGCCCTGCTGCTCGGTCATCGCTATCTCATCACCGGCTGCCCGCCGCGTTTCCACGCCGACTTCGAATCCGTCGAGAGCGTCAAGGCCCTGGCCGGACTCTACAGCGAAGCCGCCGCGAACGCCGCCGAGCACGGACTGCAGGTGGGCTACCATAACCATGACTGGGACCTCTGCGCCATCGCCGGGCGTCGCGGCTACGAGATCTTTCTTGAGAATACTCCTGCGACCGTGCTCTGGGAGGCCGACGTCTTCTGGGTGGCGAAGGCGGGCCTCGATCCGGTCGCGTTCATCCGGGAGATTGGAGCGCGCGGCAAAGCCCTGCATTTCAAGGATGGCGTGGTGCGGGCCGAAGACACCTTCACCGAAGCGGTGAGCGAAGGCGTGAAGGTGATGGTCTGCGACTCGATTCCGTTCCTGCCAGCCGGCACCGGTCAGGTGAACCTGCTGGCGGCATCGAAAGCGGCGGAACAGGCCGAACTCATCGTGGTGGAACTGGACAGCTACGATGGCGACATCCTGCAAGCCATCCAGCAAAGCTACACCTACCTCACCAGCCAGGGCATCGCGCGCGGCCTGAAATAAGTTTCGTCATGAGCGCAAAAAACAAAATCAACATCGGAATCATCGGCTGCGGGAATATTTCGCAAGCCTATTTCAACGGGGCCAAAATATTTGAAGTGCTGAACGTCGTCGCCTGCGCCGACCTCAATATGGAAGCCGCCAAGGCGAAAGCCGCAGAGAACGCCAGCCAGGCGCAGACGGTCGAGCAATTGCTGGCCAATCCGGAAGTCGATCTGGTCATCAACCTGACCATTCCCGCCGCGCACGCCGCCGTGAGTCTTGCCGCACTGAATGCGGGCAAGCATGTGCATTGTGAAAAACCACTCGCCGTGCATCTCGCGGATGCCAAGGCGGTCCTGGACCTGGCCAAGGAAAAAGGCCTTCTGGTCGGCTGCGCGCCGGATACCTTCCTCGGTGCCGGACTGCAGACCAGCAGAAAGCTGATCGACGATGGCTGGATCGGCCGCGCCACCAGCGGCAGCGCGTTCATGCTCTCGCGCGGCCCGGAATCCTGGCATCCGAACCCGGCGTTTTTCTACCAGCAGGGCGCGGGACCGATGTTCGACATGGGCCCCTATTACCTGACGGCTCTGGTGCATTTGCTGGGACCGGTCAAGCAGGTGTGCGCAATCACCTCACGCGCGTTCGAAGAACGCATCGCCAGCTGCAAGGAGCAATTTGGCAAAGTGCTTTCGGTGGACGTGCCCACGCATTGCTCCGGCACACTGGAATTCCACTCGGGGGCCACCGTTACTGTGACGATCTCCTTCGATGTCCACCGGGGCGGACATGGGCCGATCGAAATTTACGGGACCGAAGGATCCTTGAAAGTTCCCGATCCCAATACCTTCGGCGGACCCGTATCGGTCTGGACGCCGTCTTCGGGCGAGTGGCATGATCAGGCTCTCAGCCACCGCTACGCGGGCAATATGCGCAGTATCGGCGCAGCGGACATGGCCTGTGCAATCCTGAGTGGCGGCACCAAAAAACACCGCGCCAGTGGCGAGTTGGCCTATCACGTGTTGGAAATCATGCACTCCTTCGAGAAGTCTTCCACCACTCGCCAGCACATCGCTATCGAGTCACGCCCCACGCAACCGGCTCCCCTGCCGCTTGGATTGATCGAAGGCCGCCTCTAAAGCCAATCACCAGGAAGCTCAGCGGTAGGTTTGGCACTTTCCCGGCCGGGCTTCTTGCCCTGGCCGGTCTGTGCTCCACCGAGGCGGGTTCGTGAGCGAGGCACCGAGCAAAGCGGCCATCGGATTCCGCCGGTTTAGTCTGCGGGGGTAGGTTGCCTTGAAATGGGCCTTGGTATGCGCCGCCTTCACCGCTTGGTGACACGTCGGCTTTTGCCGCTCGTTTTCATCCCGACAGGCTGCGGGCAGGCATCCGGTCTGGCGACGGGCTCATGACGGTTCCGACGCGGACGTCTTCACCCAATATGTGGACAAGCGGGGTGTCGTAATGCCTATGCTTCCGCCCATGGCCGCCGATACA